>Ga0209045_1000172_pt1 | contig 82430 bp, 70 predicted proteins | sample SaaInlLV_10m_DNA_4_FD_184664 | JGI IMG/M metagenome (GOLD analysis project Ga0209045, IMG submission 184664) | Marine microbial communities from expanding oxygen minimum zones in the Saanich Inlet - Saanich Inlet SI072_LV_200m_DNA (SPAdes) (version 2) | ecosystem: Environmental > Aquatic >...
TTGTTGTACAACAACTTAAGGAATTGAATTGTATCAGTTTACTCCCAATTTGCAAGGGTTTCTACTGCCTCATACTATACATAACATACGACTATTATTACGCTTAGGAATTCCCGTACAGAAACTAATTAGTATATGTTGCTAAAGTATATATCTGGAAATGTTATACTGCTTTACTCTGGCATGCACTTTGAAAAATCTATTATCTGTTTTATAAGATAGATGTATATCCAGTCCAGGAAGTAATATCAGAAAGATGGATGTATCAAACGTGATGAAGCGTATTAAAGCAGTACCACGTCCACCACACTCGATAAAGGCTCTGGAAAACAATTTCGAAATACACTCTCTTTAATATCAGCTTGTTTGCCAGCCTGAATAACACCGTCGGGCAAACAAGCTGGACATTCTTTATTGTATCTGATGGATGATATTACTTTCCTTTATCCACACCACCATTTATCATCGCCTTTTGAAGTATTTGAATTGAGTGGGTAGTCTTTATCTTAGAATCTTTACCCGCAAATCCGTCAGCTATCTGCATAATACAACCCGGACAGTTAGTCGCTACCGTGTCCGCCCCACTCCTCTCAATCGAATTCACCTTTCTCTCGAGCATCTTCAGGGTAAGGTCGTAATGGATAATGGTAAATATCCCACCGCCACCACAGCATGAACCTGCCATATCCATGTCAACAAAGTCAGAAGATTTCTTTAAGACATTTCTTGGTTGATCAGTAATACCACGTACCCACATAAGGTGGCATGGATCATGATAGGTCACTTTTTCATCAAGAGGCTTTGTCTTGTAATCATCGCTACAATACTTTTCAATAAACTCTGATATATCATAGATTTTATCAGACATTTTTTGCCATGATGGACCCAACGTGCGCAGGTAATCCAGTTTAATACTCTTGGTACACGTTGCACAGGCGCTCACTATCGCATCGAGATTATGAGATTCAAACACTTGTTTATTTACGTCTGCCAGTTTCTTACTGGATTTATGATCTCCCATTGTGGATGATGGCGTTCCGCAGCACAGTTGACCTTGTGGTATAACGACCTCGATGTTCATCCTGTTAAGCACATCCACTACGGCTTCCGCTATATCCACATAGATGTAGTTAATCAAGCATCCAGTGAACAGTCCGACCCGCATTTTAGGGTTTTTAAGTTTCCTTGTAGTCCGAAGTCTTTTTAATGCAGTTTTCTTTGCCAAAGTAGGTATCCACCTTTTGCCCATAAACATGAGCGGAAGATGGCGCATCTGCCCCCTCCTCTTTCCAGGCATAAACCTCTGGATTTTAGAACCTACTTTGAGCATGAGATCAAAAAGTATCCTTCTGGGCAATATATACCGGAAGATTATCTTCGGTAACAAAGGAATGCCCATCTCATCAGCAACTCCACGAAGCAAGGCAGAAATGATTACCTCATAATCAACATCCGAAGGACAAACGGTCCTGCACCTCATACACTTTTTGCAGGAATAGACATGATCACGTAACTTATCAGTGTACACTATCTCTTTATCCCGCAATGCTTCAGCCAGGCTGATTTTCCCACGCGAAACCGATGACTCGTCACCTGTTTCCAGAAAAACGGGACAGACGGTTTGACATTTACCACACTTCGAACATTTACTTACTTCTTCTTTCCAGTCAGTACTCATTATCTTATAAACATCTTACCAGGATTCATAATCCCTTTAGGATCAAAATAGCTTTTAAATCTTTTCATAATATCATATTCGTGTGGAGGAATCTCTAGTTCCATAAATTGAGATTTTTTATTTCCTATCCCATGTTCTCCAGAGATAGACCCCCCTAATGCCACTACTTCCTTCATCACTTTATTTACAATAATCTCTGCTAATTCTTCCTGGCCGGGATCATCGTTATACATAATGTTCACGTGTATATTGCCATCACCTATGTGTCCAAAGTTTGCAATATAAATTGGCTGGTCTTCTTTAATCCGATCAACCCTCTGCAATATTTCCTTTATCTTACTTCTGGGAACACAGATATCTTCGTTTATTTTATGAGAAGCAATATTGTACAATGCGGGAGAAATTGAACGCCTGGCAGCCCAGATAGCTTCTCTCTCCTGCGCTGTCTCTGCCACTTTAATCCTGAACCCATTACATTCCTTACATGCATTTTCAACTACGGGCATTTCATAATTAATGCTTTCTTCCGTACCATCAAGATCAATTAATAATAGTGCTTTTACATCTTCTCCCATGTCTGTTCCGGTATGACCGCGTAACGCATTGATGGTCATCTGGTCCAGAAATTCCAATGTACGTGGTAGAATATTATTATCAATAATCCGATCGGCTGCATCAATGGCATCATCTTTATTACGGAAATGAGCAGCTAGTGTTCGGATCTTCTCAGGTTTTGGAATCAGTTTCACCGTTATTTTTGTAAAAATCCCCAACGTTCCTTCAGAACCGGTGAAAAGCCTTGTCAGGTCATAGCCTGTTTTCCCCCCTGTATTAATTACTGATCCGTCAGGAAGGACAATCTCCAAGGCAAGTATATAATCACGCGTCACTCCATATTTCAGTCCGGTTATCCCCCCTGCACATTCTGCAACATTACCACCAATAGTTGAAAATGCAGCACTGGAAGGGTCTGGAGGATAGAAAAGATCGAACTTCGCGACTTCATCCTGTAATTGCTTTGTAACGACACCAGGTTCAACCGTCGCGACAAAATCCTCAGGACAGATTTCAATTATCCTGTTCATATTTTTCAAATCAAAAACAATTCCACCCTTAAGCGGCACCGCCCCCCCGGTAAGCCCGGATCCGGCACCTCTCGCATATATTGGGACTTCATACTGATTTGCAATCTTTAAAGTGTTAGATACATCAGTTGTGTCTCCCGGCCTTACCACGATATCGGGAAGTACCTTTTGCTTTGTACCATCATAAGAGTAGCATATCCTATCCTCAACTGACGAGAGGACTCTTTCTTTCCCCACTACCCTTATCAGTTCATTAAGAGCTTTCTGATGTTTGTTGACTTCTTTTTTATTTTTTGTAAAAAGTTTCATAGTCCTCCCGTCTCTCTTTAAACAAGAATCAAAACAATTCACCGTAATGCTCGCAAAATCATTTATAGTGCGTATTGCGGTGAACTGAACTGTTACCAAAAGTCTTTCCCGGATTCATAATGCTTTTCGGATCGAACATCCTCTTCAGGTCTCTCATTATTTCGATCTCATGTGGTGCAAGCTCTAATCCTATGTATTCAGATTTCGTATCACCCACACCTTGCGCTGATCTGTTGGATCTGCTGACAGATACAACATCCTTAAATATTTGAGATATCAGATTGTTAACAGGCACATCGACTACTTTTCCATTATTACAAATCACGCTGAGGTGAACATGGCCCTCTCCAACATTGCCGAATGCTGCTACCTGTAATGAATGTGCCTTGCCAAGCTCATATACTTTCTTCAGAGCCTCTTTCACCTTACTTCTCGGAGCAGAACAATCTTCATTAAACTCCATAGAATTCACCTTAAAGAGAGATGGGGAAATAGATTTCCAGATATCCCATAATGTGTTTCTCTTTTCATCTGTATTTGCAATTGAAGTATTCAAGGCACTGTTTTCCCTGCAAAGAGCATCTATCCTGGAAATATCATTCGCTACATTCTTCTCATTCCCGTCTACATCAATGAGTAAAAGGGCCCCTACTTCTTCAGGGATTTCCCCTTCCGTAGATTCTCTGATTGCATCAATACAAATTTTATCTGCAAATTCCAATGAGCGGACATGCAGATGGTTTTTTATTAAGATTGAGTCTGTCGCATTCAGTGCACTATCGATATCGCTAAAAAATGAGATAACAGTTCCTATCTTTTCTGGCATTGGTAATAATTTCAATGTGATTTTCGTCAACACACCAAGAGTCCCTTCAGACCCGACAAAAAATCTGGTTAAATCATACCCGGCAACACTCTTGAGCGTTTTACGACCTGTGTTTATGACAGAACCATCAGGGAGTACAATCTCCATAGCGAGAACATACTCCCTCGTTACTCCATATTTCATACCGATCATTCCTCCCGTACTTTCTGCAACCCTTCCACCTATAGTTGAGAAGCCTGCACTTCCCAACTCAGGAGGATAAAAAAGACGAGACTTTGCAACTTCGTCCTGCAAATCCTTTATAACGACACCGGGTTCCACGGTGACCGTCAGATCTCTTGCATTTAGAGGTTCTATTCTGTTCATGTTTTTGAGATCTAACGATATGCCACTTTTAACGGGAACATCTCCGCCAGACAATCCAGTCCATGCCCACTGTGGACAAATCGGAATGCTATGTTTATTTGCAATTGATAAGAGACTTGATACTTGCTCCGTTGAATGAGGTGTTATTACCAGATCAGGTATGGACTTTCCCTCTGAAGTATCAAATGGAGAACATACCCTTTCCTCGATGTTATCTAAAACATTCTCCCTGCCAATTGCATCACACAATTCCTCAAATACTTTCTGGTCAATTTTATTATTATGAGTCTGTTGTTCCATGGGGATTGCAAATACCGTAATTTAAAAAATATTCCTTATAATCATTCATAACACGACAACGACATTTTTTCCACAACTTTTTAACATCACATTTCACTAAGTAGTTACTGGGCTGTTTGTTATGAAATTTATTTTACTAATTTTTTTTTAGTTTTTTCAAATTTACTCTATGGTACACCATTTCATTATAATATAATGAAATGGTGTATGAAACTTATCCTAAACCATTAAATTATTGTTTATAGTAAGCTACAAAAATCCCTCTAATTTATAGTTTCTATTATCTAATATTAAGTAACGTTACATTATGAAAGTAATTGTAATCTCAGACATTCACGGAAATCTGGAAGCACTGAACAAAGTATTGGAATATATTAACAAACTGAAAGGAGAAAAACGTGTTGTCTGTCTTGGAGACATTGTTGGTTACGGCCCAAATCCGGCAGAATGTTTTAAAATAGTTGAATCACTCACAGACAAGATATGTCTTGGCAATCACGAGGACTCTGTTCTGGATACAAATTATGATTATCAGATAACAGTGTATGCGCGAGACGCAATAAGATGGACAAGAGATGTTCTGGACGAAGAAATAAAAGAGGCAACAAAGAGGTTACCACTTCAGATAGAAGAAGACAACGTATTATATACACATTCGTCGCCAGACGATCCGATGTTATGGAGATATATTACTAACGCTCGTAATGCTTATTCAAGCTTGATAGAGATGAAGCATTCTCTCTGCTTTGTCGGGCACTCACATATCCCGGGGATATATTCTTATCGTGCGTTACACAGAAACAGCAATACGGCAACCTTATCTACAGATGATAAAACAATCGTCAATGTCGGAAGTGTAGGACAACCTCGTGATGGTTCTCCAATGCTTTCATTTGCCGTATTTGACGATGAAAAATGGGAAGTAGAAATAATCAGATTAGAGTATGACTATCACAAAACAATGGCAAAGATTAAAAAAACCAATTTGCCACTGTTTCTCGCCGAGAGACTTGCAAGAGGTGCTTAAACTCTTAGAATTGAGCTAAATGTTCTTCAATACTATTATCCTTTTCATCCTGTCCAAACAATCCCCCTGGCTACGCCTTCACAAATCTTTTTCCAGAAAGTTGTTTTACGAGCCTTCTAACTTCCAAGATCATCAATATGCTCGCTACATTTGATGACGGCAAACCGGATTTGACGGTAATGTCGTCGATAGCCTCAGGCGTACTTGACAGAAGTGAGAATATTTTGTTTTCCTGTGAATTAAGCGTGAGGCTTCTAATGTCCGCAACTTTTTCACTATCATTTATGTGTATAGATTCGGCAAGTGGGCCCAACTCCTCAACAATGTCACTTATGTCTTCAACGAGTTTTGCACCGTCTTTGATAAGTTGATTGGTACCCCTGCTGTAATTGCTGTCTATATTACCGGGAACGGCGAATACCTCTTTTCCATGCTCAAGCGCCCATTTTGCTGTAATGGCAGAACCACTCCTGAGTGTAGATTCCACAACGAGTACTCCAAGTGACAACCCGCTGATTATCCTGTTTCGGGGAGGAAAATTACGACTATTGGGTGGTGTGCTCATAGGTAATTCAGAAATCACTGCCCCATGAGTGGCAATCTTTTCAGAGAGTTCCTTATTCTCACTGGGGTAAATTACTCCAAGACCACTACCCAGCACGGCTATCGTCCTTCCTTTTCCCTTGATTGCCCCCATATGCGCATTAGTATCGATACCCCTTGCCATTCCACTTACAACACAAAATCCGACTTGTGCCAGCTGCCGTGCGAATCTTTCCGCCTGTGTCAGGCCATAGTAACTGCATCTGCGCGCACCAACTACAGCAAGTGCAAGAGTATCGCTCTTTATAATATCTCCTTTAATATAGAGCAGAAGCGGCGGATCATAGATTTGTTTGAGGTTTTGTGGGAACTGATCGCTTGAAAAAGGGACTATCTTTACATTATTTTTCTCTGCCAGTTTAATCTCTTTATCAACGTCAGCAGCCTTTGGACCATTTACGATTCTTTCTGCTATTTTTGGCCCTATGCCTGGCATCTTTTCCAGTATGTTTTTTGGGCAATTCAATATGGACTTAACTGAACCGAGATGATCTATAAGACGGCGATAGGTTATTGTACCTATACCGCTTATCATATTTAAACGAAGAAGATCTTCAAAATCATCCATGATTTGCATGAGCAATTTGATAAGAAATGTCGGGTAAGAAACTCGATCTACACTTAATAATTAATTTTTTTGTATTGGGTTTCCCCGCCTGATTAACGAAATCGGGCAAATTACCCACCAACTTTGAATTCACTGTACATTACATTACTAATCGGTAAGAGCGTTCAGGATAGTTTGTTCACTTACACTGTCATCAATTATGACGTTTCCGATTTTGGTGGGAAGAACAAACCTCAGCTTTCCGGCAATCGTCTTTTTATCCTGATATAATTTACTGACAATATCATGAGGATCCTGTTCCGTATCTTTTAGACTTAATCCTAATTTCAAAAAAAGTGATTCCTGTCTTTTTAATACGGTTTCATCCGCAAGATTCATTTCTCTGGCTATCTTGCTCACATATATCATACCCATTGCTACCGCATCCCCATGTCTATATTTCTTGTATGATGTCAGGGCCTCCAATGCGTGCCCGATTGTATGACCGTAATTTAGAATAGCCCTGATTCCCTGTTCCGTTTCATCAAGTTCAACGACACGCGCCTTAGTTTTACACGAGTTATAAATAATTTCCTCTAAAGCATCAGAATCAAGCTCCAGGATTTTTGAAAGATTTTTATCTATATATTCAAAAAAAGCTGCATCTTTAATCATTCCATATTTCATTACCTCAACCATGCCAGCAGTTATTTCTGCCTTTGGCAGTGTCCGGAGGGTATCAGTATCAATGAAAACAGCCTTTGGCTGGTAGAAGCATCCGATCATGTTCTTACCTCTCGGATGGTTTACGGCAACCTTACCGCCAATGCTGCTGTCAACCTGTGCAAGCAGTGTAGTAGGTACCTGGACAAAGGGTATACCCCTCATAAATGTCGCGGCAACAAAACCGGCCAAATCACCCAGCACACCACCTCCTAACGCAACTATGAGAGATTTTCGATCCATTTCATGATCAAACAGGTGTTCGTAAAGCTCCTCCGCCTTCGCCAGAGATTTCTGTTCTTCTCCAAGAGCCAATGAAACCAGCTTGACATCAAATTTACATTCAGATAGGCTATCGAGAACAATTTTCCCGTAAAGTGGCTCTACTATTTTATCCGTTACAACAATAGCTTTCCGGGGACTGATTACCTTTGATATGAGTGTACCGACCTGATTGAGAATACCCTTATCAACGATTATATTGTAACTATCCTTACCGAGATCAACGAAGATTTCTTTCATGATGGTAACGTTGTAAAGTATGTTGATTTTTTTGTCAAGCAAAAAGAAAAGATGTAAGGTGGGCAATGCCCACCTTATGCTAATATCCAGGAGTTTCTCCTAAATTTTTTTTAATATAAACATATTCTATGAAATCCAAATTTTTCAATTCATATAAACAGGCAAAAGAGTTCTTATTACAGACCATAGATTACGAGAAACTTACACAGTACAAATATGACACCTCCACCTTTGATCTTAAGAGAATGGAAGAGATGATGTCATTCGTCGGAAATCCTCATAAAAAAGAAAGCACTGTCCACATAACCGGCACCAAAGGCAAGGGGTCTACTTCCATAATAATTTCTTCTGCCTTGCAAGCACTTGGCCTGAAAACCGGCCTTTTCACCTCTCCCCATCTTATATATCTGGGCGAAAGGATGAAAGTCAACGATAAGATGATTTCACAAAAAATGTTTGTAGAATTAATAAATATGCTCAAGCCGTATATCGATAGGATAACACTTAAGAATCCCATTCTTATGCCGACATTCTTTGAAATAGTCACCGCAATTACATTTCTCTATTTCGAAAGAGAGAAAACAGACATTTCGGTCCTGGAAGTGGGCTTGGGAGGAAGACTTGATTCTACCAATATTATCTTGCCAGAAGTTTCCGTCATAACGCCTGTTGGTTATGACCATACTGACAGACTGGGACATACACTGGAGAAGATCGCATACGAAAAGGCAGGAATAATCAAAGAGGGTATTCCCGTAATTTCATCAATACAGGAGTCTGACGCCCTCGCAGTAATCTCAAAGACATGTAAAGAAAAAAATTCGCATCTGTATCTCGTTGGTAGAGACATTTTAATTCACAATCTTAAGGTTACAAAGAGAAACGGGGTTTATGGTACTGAGTGCGAAATAAAAACATGGAGAAACAACTATAATAATATCTTCTTACCTCTGGTCGGACGACATCAGGTTGAAAACTGTGCTGCCGCTATAGGGGCCCTAGAAGTTTTATCAGAAGCCGGCGCAATAAAGACTAACAATGAGCTGATCATAAACGTATTGGCAAATATCAGGTGCCCGGCAAGGATTGAAGTAATATCAGAAAACCCACTAATTATCGTGGACACCGCGCACACCGTAGCTTCAATGAAAATACTAAGAGAGTCAATACAGGAAAACTTCTCTTTCAGGAAATTAGTATTAGTAATAGGCTTATCTGAAGACAAAGATATTGAAGGTGTTCTGAAAGAGATAACCTGTATCGCTGACGATTTAATTCTTACAAGAACAGGCAACCCTCGTGAGGCAGAACCAGAGCAAATGGCCGTTATGGCAAAACCGTTTTATCATAAAGATCCATTAGTCATTGAAGATATTGATGAAGCGCTGAAAGAGGCGAAAAGGATTACAAAGAAAGACGACCTGATCTGCATAACCGGTTCTTTCTTCTTAGCAGGCAAGGTGAAGGAAATACTTAATTTAACCTAAATTGAGCGATTTGTGCCCGCCCGTACCGAACGATACGTTCGGGCGGGTAGTCGCATCCTTTAGGTTGCATAACTTACGAGAAACCGATATACTCAGCTGTGTCCAGTTAGTTTTTTGCATGTTTAGATTAAAAACTCAAAGCTGTCATTCCCGCATGCTTTCAGCAGGAATTTAGGATAAACGAGCCTGTTAGGTACCCAAAAAAGGAATTCGGGTATGACAAAAACAGTACATACAAAAACCTGGCAGTAACAGAAATTCTCGGACAGCCAACTGAATCATACTCACGCGTCCAGTCTCTCTGTTGTCTTTTTCAGATTTAAAACCCATAAGATTCAAAATACCTGACACAAATTATTTGATTCTTGAGAAGTCAACTACATGCTTCTCATCCCCAAAATCCTTTAAAATCAATATAGTGGTCTCTTCCTCAAGATCGAGTTTTGCATACGGAAAACTTACCGAATAGAAAATGACGTGGTCTTTCGCACCCTTTCTGTCCCTATTAGGTCTCACCATATTTACCGGTTCTATCAATCTGCCGTTCTGGCTCAGTTTGATCTTGAAAACATCTTCGCCACCTCTATAGCTGATTGTTAATACTTCTGAACCCATCATTGCGTACGCGTCTTCTTCTTTTAAGTTCTTTCTTGCCTTTCTCGTCATAGCTGACATTACCGCAAGATTAACCAGTTTTGTCTTTATCAGGCCGCTACCATAATTTGGCCAGTTACCAAAAGTTGCAGGTTTTACAAGATCTGTATCGAATATTTTCTTACCCGGATTTGATTCGCCAAGTTTAATAGTATCTTCAATCCGTTCTTTAATCGGATTTAGTTCAATACCATGAGAAACAGCCGTAATAGCAACACACACAATCAAAACAAGTAAGAACATGAAACAACTTATCCCCTTTTTCATCCTTCCCTTAACCTTCCTTTCAAATATGAATTGTTGCTAAGAACATGAAATCCGTAGTTTTTTCAGGTACAATGTATTACTAGAGAAGTGTATCACTTTGATAATATGCTGTCAACATATGATGTAGGAATGTGTATCGGCATAAACCCGGAAGGGCTATACCCATCTCAAAATGGTATTTGGATAAAAACCGAAAACTATTTTGCCCGAGTAAGATCCTCGGAGTTTTCTGTCCGGGGATAACTGCCCGTCTGCCCGACATGTCGGGCAGGCAACCAAGATTTGTTTTTTCCCACCCGGCCACCGGGCCATTCGCCAGCCCGACGCATTCTGGCGAGGACGGGAAAAGCCAAAAACCAAACCGGTTTTAGTATACATGCAACTTGACATTATATAACAAATAAAATAAACTTTTAGTATATAAATCAAAGAGGTGATAATTTGATTACAAGAAGAGGTTTTTTAAAGAATGGTATTGCAGGGACTTGTGCGCTTTGTACAGGATACGCGCCTTTTATATCTACAATTAATGCTTCCGGTTCGTATGAAGAAGAATTTCCCGCACAAGAGGCGATGTATTATAAGCAGCTTCCGGAGATGCGTGTAGAGTGTGAACTCTGTCCAAGAGGTTGTAAAGTAGCAGATCTTGAAAGAGGTTATTGCGGTGTAAGAGAGAACCGTGATGGTAAATACTATACGCTTGTCCATTCCCGCGTATGCTCTTTAAATGCCGACCCTATTGAGAAAAAACCCTTATTCCACTATCTGCCCGGTACAAAGGCATATTCAATAGCGACGGCAGGATGTAATATTGAATGCAAATTTTGCCAGAATTGGCAAATATCACAATTTCGTCCCGAACAGATCAACAGCATTAAAATGACACCTGAAGAAGTGGTAAAATTCGCGCAGGAACGAAAATGTGACACTATCGCTTACACATATTCCGAACCCGTAGTCTTTTATGAATATATGTATGATACTGCCAGACTCGGAAAGCAGGAAGGTGTTGGAAGTGTAATGATTTCTAACGGATATATTAAGAAAGAACCTCTCGTTAAACTATGCAGAGAATTAAGTGCTGTCAAAATAGACTTTAAAGCATTTACAGAAAAATTTTACAAAGAAACCTGTAGCGGTGAGTTAAAACCTGTACTTGAAACTCTTCTCACATTAAAAGAGGCGGGCATATGGTTTGAAGTTGTCATGCTCATGGTACCAACACTGAATGACAGTGAAAAGGAGCTCAGGGATATGTGCAAATGGATAAACGAAAACCTTGGTCCTGATGTACCCATCCACTTCACACGTTTTCACCCTACGTACAAGATAAAGAATCTTCCGCCGACCCCTACAAATACATTAGAGAAGGCAAGAAACATAGCGCTTGAAGCAGGCTTGAACTTTCCCTATACCGGTAATGTACCAGGCCATCCCGGGGAGAGCACATACTGTCCGGGATGTAAGAAATCAGTCATAAAAAGAGTAGGGTTTACCATACTTGAGTATTCCCTTAAGGGCAATAAATGCGGAAATTGTGGATATCCAATACCAGGGGTATGGCATTAGTTCGGTGCTTTTAGTGCAAAATGACTAACGCTGGTTCTTATAGCATAGTGCGGAGTAACCGCAACTAAGTTTGAAGTGACTAAAATGCCTAAAGTAAAAAAAAACTACCACAACTTTAGCTCACTTCAAACTTTAGGCACTTTAAACTTAGTAATAACTTATTACCATGATTGCATTTCTTATAAAATTAGCGAAAAACATATTTAGCGTATTTTTAAATATCCTGCCGATTTTGGTTGTCGTTACATCCTTTCAGTTATTTGTTATTAAGCAACCTTTTCCGGACCTTGCCGCTACTATTTCAGGTATGATTTTTGTTTTAGTCGGATTGTTCCTCTTTATACAAGGCCTGGAGATTGGTTTGTTTCCCCTTGGCGAAAAGATGGCTTTCCAGTTCTCTGCCAAGGGAAATATCTGGTGGCTGCTCATCTTTGGATTCACCATCGGCTTCTCCACTACAATTGCTGAACCAGCCCTGATTGCCGTTGCTAAAAAAGCCGGCGAAATTGCGGCTGAGGCAAATGCCATTCAACACACGAGTAAATCTATTGCGAACTATGCCTTAGGACTTCGGATAACTGTTGCATTCTCAGTTGGATTAGCCATCTCTATTGGGGTTTTCCGTATAGTCAAAGGTTGGCCAATCCAATGGTTTATTATCATAGGATATATTTGTGTTGCCATCATTACTGCCTTCGCACCTGAAGAGATTGTCGGGATAGCTTATGATTCCGGAGGTGTTACGACATCAACCATTACTGTGCCTTTAGTAGCCGCCCTTGGAGTGGGTCTTGCTTCCTGCATACGAGGAAGAAATCCTATAGTCGATGGTTTTGGACTGATTGCCTTTGCAAGCTTAACCCCTATGCTTTTCGTTATGATATACGGGTTTATTATTTATTGAGCATACTTTTAACAACACAAACAGATGGAACTATTATATCACTCAGCACATACGTTACTTGGCACACTGAAGGATGTACTTCCGATTATAGGGGTAATTGCCTTCTTTCAGTTGGTCATTATCAGAAAAAAAATTGATCATCCGGGCCGGTTAATTTATGGATTCTGCCTCGTAATTGTGGGGTTATCCATATTTATGATCGGATTGAAAGAGGGGCTTTTTCCTCTTGGAGAGACGATGTCCAGGCAACTGACCAATTTCTATTTTCTGGCAAAGGGAAACGCTGCTATACTTGAGGAGATTGAAACGAGAGGCTCAGTTTATCCTTCACTTTATTTCTGGACATATATATTCGGTTTCTGTATCGGGTTCTCTACTACTATTGCAGAACCGGCTTTATTAGCCGTAGCCCTCAAGGCAAAGGAAGTCTCAACCGGGGCTATTTCACCGTGGGGACTTCGTCTTGCAGTAGCGTTTGGTGTGGCAATTGGTATCTCACTCGGTTGCTATAGAATCGTTACCGGCTCCCCCCTGCATTGGTATATTGTCGCAGGATACCTGATTGTAGTTTGCCTGACATTCTTTGCCCCCAAGATGATTATCCCACTGGCTTATGACTCCGGAGGAGTTACTACTTCTACCGTTACCGTACCACTGGTTGCCGCACTTGGGATTGGTCTGGCATCTAATGTACCCGGTCGTTCTGTCATTGTTGACGCCTTTGGACTTATAGCCTTTGCTTCTCTATTCCCGATTATAACAGTACTTGGTTATGGCATAGCATCAGAGTGGATGGCAAACAGGAGTAGAAAAAAATGTAGACATTAATTTCACGAATTTACACTAATTAACTTTTTTATTTTTATCTGGAGGATACATATATGCGATTTAAAGTAATAATAGCAATGGTAGAGCAGGATCATCAGGATGCAGTGATATCTTCGGCTAAGGAAGCTGGTGCCACAGGTGTTACCATACTTAATGCCAGAGGAGAAGGCATCCGCGAACAGAAGACATTTTTTGGTTTACAAATGGACCAGCAACGGGAGGTCCTTCTGTTCATCGTAGAGGACTTCCATGCCAATCCGATCATGGATGCTATTTATGAAGCTGGTAATTTTAAGAAAGGACGTGGTATGGCATTCTCCTGGACAGTTGACAGGGTCATCGGAACGGAAAGCCAGATGGACGCTCTCGAAAAAGCAGCTCAGGAAAAATATATTTAACAAAAGAAAATCAAGGAGACAAAAATGATAGAACGAGTCAAAGATGTTATGTATTCGTATGTAGTGAATATTCATGGAATTACCAAAGTATCTGATGCTCTGAATATCATGAAAGATGAAAATATTCAGACGGTCCTGGTAAGACCACGGAATGATGAGGATGTGTATGGTCTGATTACCCTGAGAGACATAGCCACAAAGATTATAGCGGCAGGAAAACGGTTAGAAGATGTCCATGCCTATGAAATTATGGCGAAGCCGGTTTTAACTGTTGAGGCAGACATGCCGGTCCATTACGCCGCTCGCTATCTTACAAACTTCAACGTATCATGGGCTCCAGTTATGGAAAATGGCGAATTAGTTGGAATGGTGTCCCTGATGGGAATGGTCTGGAAAGGAAGGGAATTGTAGATATTGTATTGAAATTAATATTATACAAATTCAAGTTAAGCTTTCGGGAACTACTATTCCCCACGAAATTCACAAAATATCACTAAAATATTTTTTGTGTCTTTTCGATGGATTTATTTAAGATTTCTATACAGCGAATTAATACTTACTGCATAAAAGTCGGGTTTCTTACCCGACATAATTGTTTACATATATTATGTTTTTCTCCTCTGATAGTAAAGGTGCAGAAGAAACAGCAAACTCATCAGGTTCAGCACTGCTATTATTACACATGATCCGGTTATTCCGAATAACGGGATAAAAAGTACTCCCGTAAGCAGAGCACCGATAAACGCACCCGCGTGGTCCGCACTGTCAATCGTTCCCGCAGTTATCCCCAACTCCCCTTTCCGCATCAGATAAAGCTTGCCTGCCAGTGGAAATTCCAAACCCACGAGTACACCGGTTATCACTACCAGCGTCATAAATAGATATTCTGAATTAATAAACAGAGAAGAGAGTTGATCCAGGATAAAAGGCATGATGCTGGCATATACAACGATAATGGATTCTATTACTATGATTATCTTTATCCACTCCATATCCTTCTGTCCACCGATCTCTTCATGAATTTTTTTGTGGCTTTGTGCCTTAATGTTCTCGGCGTTTTTTGTCCGGAGAGTGGAGAAAAAATGTTGCCGAAAGCTTAACCTGTTCAGGATTTTCCCGGATGTATTATGTAATATTAACCTGTTGCTAATAACACCCCCCAGAGCCAGGCCAAACATAAACACTGCAATTATGAACCCTATATTTTCATACACATATCCGTATATATTTTGAAACGCAAATATCAGAATAATTTCCAACGCCATTCCGGCAAAACCGGTTGTTGTAATAGCCACTATGCTGTTGAACCGTTGCTGAACATCAGGACTGCGTCTGAAAAGAGTAACGTATGCGAACCTGCAGACAACGAGGATGAAAACAGGAATCAAGAATGTTGTTACATGACTATTTTTAAACCATTGAAGAGTGCCTCCCAATTTACCGCCGGTAAGTTTGTCCCATAACATAAGATTTAAAAAATAGGTAACGGGCTTTGCATCAGTGTTCACCCTGAGTCCTTTTCTCCTCTCAATATCGTTCGCGACAGACTTGACCATCTCCGACTGCAAAATAGTATTAAATACATACTCAGAAAAAAACTCAGATTTGACACCACGTTCAACATAACGGTTTGTCAGTGTCCGGATATCGAAAGTAGCAGTGTCATATGAATTACTTGCAAAATAGTAATTTATCTGTCCCGGAGAAATAATTACATGGGAAAATACACTGTGCAGAGTTTGATAAATAGAACCGGTGTAATTACCCACCTCTTCTCCCATATAATTTACAGCAGACGATATCTCTATTGCAAATACACCTTTGTCCGCAAGTATATCGTTCCCTTCCTGAAAAAACTGTACGGTATAAAACCTGTTAAGAAATGCCGTAGAGGGGTCAGGAATATTTACAAATATTAAATCATATTTTTTCTTGTTCTTCTCTCTCTTAACATAATATCTTCCGTCTTCGTGAAATATATTTATCCTCTTATCCGACAAAGCCTCTTTCTCTTCGGATGGTAAATATTTCTCAGTTGATTCTATCAATGCGTGATCCAATTCAATATAATCCAACTCTTCAATCGGGTGCTTCAGCATCTCCCCGATCAAACCGCCCATTCCACCACCTATCAATAATACTTTTTTCGGGTCCGGATGTTGCGTCATTACCAGATGGGCTATTTGAGCATTTTCATATTCATCAGGAAAAGCAAAATTAAACTGACCGTTCCCAAATACGCTGTATTGATCATCCCTGACACCAATCACAATATTCTCATATTGCGAATCAATCGATTCCAATAGTTTTATATCCGGATTGGCTGAACTCCATCTTACATTGATAAAATAATCGTCGACTCTATTGATTACACCCGATACCAGTAAAACAGAAGAGACAACAAAGAGTGAAAGAGAGGCTAATGACATTACCCGGACAAAAGGCACCGAGGATTGTCCTCTCTTAAAAAACCCTCTATTAAAGAAGAGAAGCATTAGGAAAATATTCAAAAATAAAACGCAATTAAAAATCAGTGTTATCGTTAAAGGCTGAAATCTGGTAATGAGCACGAATGTAATTAGTAATCCACCGATAAGACTACCAATAGATTCCAGAATATATACAAAGCCAATATCGGCAGCTGAATCACGCGTAAATCCCCTGATCACTTTACATCCGATAGGAAAAATTAAACCTATAGTAAAACTGAATGGTGTGATAATTCCTATTGACGAAAACAGCAGTGACAAGATCGGGATGTACTGACCTGCCGGTACATCGAGGACAATCCTTAACACCCTGATTAAGACTAATTCCACAGGAAGAATTAGGCACATCAGCATCAACACAATATTAAAAGCAGACAGGTGATTCTTAAATCTAGCGACAACCCTTCCACCTGTTGCCGCACCGGACGCAACACCAAAAAGCCAGGTACCAAGGATTATTCCAATGCATAGTTCACTTCCGAAGAAAATGAACAGAAATTCCCGAATTATCAGCACCTGAGCAATTGTTGCGTAACATCCGACAAATACCATCGAAAACAAAATAAACAACCATGCCCTGTTTTCACGAATCATATCTTTCTCCGTACTTGATCTTTAATACCTTTGGTCCTGCATTTCCTTTTGTTGCTCAGAATTGTAATTGGGGACATTTGTATTATATGCAAAGGAAGTCTGAAAGTACAAAACACCTCCAAATCAAACTGATGTCACAAGTATCACAAGAGAAAGTTCTTGCCTCTTGCCTGACATTTCATCTTGGAATATAAAATATAGATTGATCTTTCTATCTTTTTGCGGATAATATACAAAATTTTGCATGCCTCTAGTATTGAGGGATAATAACATGACACAAGAAAATATCAAGCCGTCTTTATCTGAATCTAAAGGGCACATCCTTGTAATTGAAGATGACGATAATATTCGATCTACTTTTGCAAGTTATCTGGAGGACTTTGGATACCAGGTTAAGTTAGCCAAAGACGGGAATGATGCCATCGCTCTGGTAGACCAGAATATATTTGACATTGCGCTACTTGATATCTGCACGCATGACCATGTGGATATTGATCTTTTAAAGGAAATAAAAAAGATATTGCCCAGATTAGAAATAATTGTTTGCACTGATTATTCCAAAAATTTTAAATTTTTTGATGCGTTTAAAGCCGGTGCGGCAGATTGGATTTCCAAACCGATCAATCTTCAAGAATTGCATGCAAAAGTTGAACGTATCAGAAAAGGACAAAACCATCTTATGGAATTGTCAAAGAAAACTTATGCTTTAGAGAAAATAAAAGCAGAGACGGAGCAAGTGCTTAAAAACATGAAGCTGATGCTTCAGGAAAAAGATGGGTTTGCCATGCTGAAACGTACAAAAAGGCGTAGCGATTTCCCTGAAATCATTAGTAATTCTAAAAAAATTGAGTACGTCCTAGAGCTTGTTCAACTTGTGGCAATAACAGATTCTTCAGTACTAATTACCGGAGAGAGTGGAACGGGGAAAGAACTCATTGCAAGGGCGATCCATAGACTGAGCAACAGGGTCAATAGCCCTTTTGTTCCTGTAAACTGCGGCGCCCTCACGGACACACTTCTTGATAGTGAATTATTCGGGCATGAACGGGGAGCCTTCACAGGCGCCGTATCGGAAAAACAAGGGCTGGTAGAGGAAGCTGAAGGTGGTACGCTCTTTCTGGACGAAATCGATGCATCACCACCACAACTTCAGGTAAAACTACTCCGCATCCTACAGGAAGGAGAATTCAAGCGGGTTGGATCAACAAAATACAGACACGCAAATATTCGAATTATTACTGCAACTAATGTATCTTTGGAAAAAAGTGTACGCGACGGAGACTTTCGAGAGGATCTTTACTATCGTCTCAATCAGTTTCTCATCACACTTCCCCCTTTAAGAGATCGCATTGATGATATTCTTCTGCTAGGTCAATATTCACTGGAGCAAGCTTGTTTAAAATTCTCCAAAGAATTAGTAGGATTTTCTCCTGATGTAATAGAAAAATTTTTACGTTATACCTGGCCGGGTAATGTTCGAGAATTGGAGAATGTGGTATCCCAGGCCGTCATCATGGCATCTCCACCAACAATTGAGCTCAAAGACGTATCAGCCCTCACCGATAAACTGTATAAGTATTCCCGTAAGACCAGACTTTCTGATAAGCCATTTTCCGAGGCAAAGAATGAATTTGAAAGGAGGTACTTCAAGAATGTGCTCGAAAGAACAAATGGAAATATCTCTGCAGCTTCAAGATTTTCGAAGGTTGACAGAAAGCAATTGAGAGAAAAGATTCGAAAGTTCGGAATAGATAGCATGCCATATACTCAACAAGCTTGATATTTAGCATTCAATAGAGATCAAACCAAATCTGTATCAGTGGCAGTTTCCTATTTAATTATATAGATGTCCTTTTTCATATTTAAGCATAACATCCTTATAGCTTGAAAACGAAAGATGAAATTGCTTATTCAGTAAAGAGGGCCTGACACAAATATCACCATCCTCAGAAACATTGTCTAATAAAAGCAGTTTAAGCTCATCACCGATCACCTTATCCTGATACGTATCTCCTAAGGATTCTATTTGTTGTCCAATAGATTGAATAAATAAGTCAAGAATTTCTTCATTGTAAATCATCTTCACCCTCCTTTATAGGAACGATTCATTGTTGGTTTAAGATTTTCAAAATTGTCATAATAAGACAACTCACTAATTTTCGGATAAAACTTGTTTATCTGATTTATACTATCTCAAACCCTATGCCATAGTAGTTTTGTTCTGCAAAACAATAAATTTCACGACGCTAATATGTTCACATCACCTGACTTAGAGAAACGGAATTAGTATTAGACAGGAAACTATTCACCAAAATTAACATATACAGGATGAGGGTTTTTCTCCTGAACAATCAAGAATAACACTCTACTTATTTGCTGTATCTGCCTAGTCTGTTATAGGTTATGGATTATGGATTGAAATACTATAACCTGGAGTAATTTAGCCCCACCCTTTATCAATGGAGACATCTACATGTTTACTGAATGAATTATAATCTGAAGAACTCAGGGCTGCATTTCTGCACTGAACCATGATAGCTAATTTTATAAAATTACAAAACCTGTGAAGAAGCAGTCGGAAGATTGTCTCCTCCCAAGAGGACCTTTTATTACCCATAGTTTCTGATAAAGAGACTGAAAATTAATAGATATTATGCATAGACTTTGAGAGTCTACTGAACACTGATAGAGAGTTTAATTAATGGAAATATTTTTAAATGTACAAAACGGCTGCAAATACATAAACAAACACAACTTACAACTTATCTAGCATTTTTTTCTCTACTTAAAGTTAGTCACTATTAAAAAAACATTAAACTTTATGTCATTTTCACCGATAATTATTCTGATATATATATACTTATATTTAAGGCTTATAACATTACTCAGGAAAACAAGATCATGTCTTCTTCTACAACAGAATCTAAAGGTCGTGTGCTTATCATTGATGATTATGATCACATACGTTCTACTTTTACGAGCTACCTGGAAAACTTTGGGTACCAAGTCAAAATGGCTAAAGACGGGTCTGAGGCAAAGACACTGGTAGACCAGAACATATTTGACATAGCAATCCTTGATGTATGCCTGTCAGGCTATAATGGCAGGGATCTGTTAAATGAATTAAAACAGGTGCAGCCTTCTTTAGAGATCATCGTTTGCACCGCCTACTCCGAGAACTACGACTTTATTGGAGTGGTTGAGGCCGGTGCCACAGATTGGATATCCAAACCGTGCAAACTTCAGGAATTGCACGCAAAAGTCGAACGTATCAGAAGGGAACAAAAACATCGCAGAGAACTGTTAAAGAAAAACCGTGAGTTGGAGAAAATCAAAACGGAGACAGAACATGTACTTAAGGATATGAGATCGATGATCCAGGATCAGGATGGATTTACCACTCAGAAACGGACAAAGAAACGAACTGATTTTCCGGAAATTATTGGAGATTCTGATAAGATTGAAAGTGTCCTGAAACTCGTACGACTAGTGTCAAAGACAAAATCTTCAGTCCTGATTACCGGAGAGAGCGGAACGGGGAAAGAACTTATCGCAAGGCCTATTCACCGGCTGAGCAACAGGACTAATTACCCTTTTGTTCCAGTCAACTGTGGAGCCCTCGCAGAGACACTTCTTGAGAGTGAACTTTTCGGTCATGAACGAGGGGCCTTCACCGGTGCCTCTACGGAAAAACGAGGGTTGGTGGAGGAAGCCGAAGGCGGCACACTCTTTCTTGATGAAATCGGTGAGACAACACCACAGTTCCAGGTAAAACTACTCCGGGTCTTGCAGGAAGGTGAATTCAGGCGAGTTGGATCATCAAAATGCCACCATGCAAACATTAGAGTAATTGCCGCCACTAATGTCTCACTGGAAGAAAACGTACACAAAGGAACTTTTCGAGAGGACCTTTACTACCGACTCAACCAGTTCCGCATTGCACTCCCACCTCTGAGAGATCGGGTTGATGACCTGCTTCTACTGAGTCATTATTTCCTGGAAAGGGCTTGTGTCGAATTCTCCAAGGAATTAGTAGGATTTTCATCTGAAGTAATAGAAAAATTTTTACGATATGCCTGGCCGGGCAACGTGCGGGAATTGGAAAATATGGTTACCCAGGCAGCCATCCTGGCAACCCCGCCAACTATTGAACTCTGTGATGTATCAATACTCATCGATAGACTGCATAAGAACCCCCGGAAAACTAGACTTTCGGACAAACCATTTAATGAGGCTAAGGGTGAATTTGAAAGGAAGTACTTCCAGAATGTCCTCGACAGGGCAGAAGGAAATATCTCTAAGGCGTCAAGGCTTTCTAAAATTGACAGGAAACAATTCAGGGAGAAAGCTCGAAAACTTGGTATATACAGTGTGTCATACACTTAACAAACGGGATATATCGTCATCACTTGTGAATGTTTTCAGTATTAACAGATACGTTTGTGTATAACGGTATCAATCTTTAATTAATTGCCCACTTCATTTTTTACTGATAAAAAGCTTAATACCGGAATTTTTTGCTGAAAAGTTACTACGCCGAGACAATCGCCTACAGGTTGATATGGCTAGAGGGAGTGGAGAACACTATTTAATATTGTTTAACATTCATATACTTACATTTTCCGAACGGTAATGATACATGTTGATATATACAATTAATCAAATACACTTGATTAATATTTAAAGTTTCTAATTCAGATAAAGCCATGAGTGATAAAAGATTAAAGCCTTAACTCCTATACTGAGTCTATCAAGGATTTTGTACAAACCTCAAATTACGCATTATAAACAAGCCTCTATTCTTTCACCTAAATGAATCAAGAGTAAGACAATAATCAAACTGCAAACGAGTGCTCTCATTGTCTTCTTTTTGTACTTCCTTCAGTGCCAGAAATAACAATTTTAAGGCAAATTCGTCCTATCAGGCTGGAAACCTGTAAATTTCAGGATTCATTTAAGAAAATATCAAGTTTAGCTTTGAATTCTAAAGCGACTCCCAATTTGTTACCACGACTGGTGATATCCTTTATATCATTTCTTACAATAGAACCTTTTCCCCTAAACCTGAGTTTTCTTTCCTTACAACCGGGTGTGGAAGTAACCGTATTTATTTCGATTGGAGTTGTCGTCCCGGGTGAGAATGCGTCTATACTACTTGTTACTACTTCGAAATAAACCCCATTTGAACTAATATTAATTATCATACCTTCCTGACCGGTTAGTGAAATTAATGAATCAAAGTCCATTCTTTCACTTGCTCTGCGTTCAGGAATTTTTTCCATGCCTGTCATAAACACCTCCTTATCTGTGATTTGGTAAAATCTTTTTTTAGTTAGAAATGTCGGCAAACCTGCCTGAAACACTGAGCAGGGCCGATTGCTCTACACCTTTAGACCACTTTGAAATTCCTATTCCTGTTACTGTTGTGCAAGGAATTAACCACATTACTATATAAAGATTTCACTAGTCTCACATTTTCTGCCATTTTAAAATCAGTTTGATTATTTTCTGTCTATTCGAAATCTATATTTAATTCAAATCTCCAGAAAAAGATACGTTTCTGGATGACGCATTCTTCTCTAATTGGGCCATGTCCCTCAGTACTACATTTTTCATCGTTGTACTTTCTACCGTCGAAGTTGAGGGGATCTGCTTCAATGCATTCATTAGACGAGAAAGAAATTTTGCTTTTTTTCTGGTTAATTTAATATCCATTGTCTTTTTGTCTCCTCTCCAAATAGTTGAATAGTTTTTTTGCTAAATATCTATATTTCTATTTATAACAAACTGTATGCCAATTTATTTTTCCCGTAAGACAATTAGGATTTTAGCATGATAACTCATTAGTAACAGGCAACTTAAAAATTTTTAGATTTTGTGTCAGTGAAGATTTTATACACCAAATCACACGCTTACAAGATGAGGGGTTCTCGCCCAGGTCGCTGAGGAACTTTCACCGAGAATATATTGAATTTACCTTAATTTCAACGGGTTATGAAGGATTGACGGGAAAAGTCCTCACCCGGGATAATTTCCCCCACCTCTAGATAAAATACGGTGAAAAATAAAAATATGCTCACGTTATCTATTGACTTTTGTAAGGTTTATTGATAGCATACCCTTCCACTGAAAATACACCACCCATTGCGAACAGCTACCGTTCCTTTCAGTAAAGTACTTTTGACATTTGCCAGATATCAAGTTCCTCATAAGAAACACTTTCTTTTGCACATTCCATTTTTACGGATATAATAGCTTTAAATTATCATTTAAATTCTATTAAGATATCTGATATGAGTGCCGTAAAACAAAGAGAAGAAAGTACCATGTAGAGTATATTCCCGATTAATGAGCCAGATATGGCAAAGTATATCATTCTTTATTAGAGCTGGCATTGAGATACATATGAAGACGTCGACGATGTCGTGGCAAAAATAATGAACAAAAGCGTTGTATGTATAGCCGGTTGAAAAGTGTTAACGAAATAAGCTTGTTGTCGGCGAAGGTGTTTTCCGGGAAAGTATACTGATTGACCTGGTAAATGAATGACCCGTAACTATCTTAATAGGCAGTAATAAAATATTTTAGCGGAGAGACGATAATGATCAAATGTAAATGGTCTTATTTGATGTGCTTTATCTTCATTATTCCAGTCATGTATGGCTGTAGTAGTACGAGTAGTACACATGTGTCAACATTGCCAACCTACAAATCGAGAAGGCCACAACCTGATATTGTTGTCCCGTATAGCATCCAAAAAGAATTGAATCAATTTAAGATCAGGCCATGGAAGTATATTGTCATCCATCACAGCGCATCTGACAAAGGGAATGCTACTTCAATAGGCAAATACCATAGAGAAGAGAGAGGTTGGGTTAACGGACTAGGTTATGATTTTCTCATTGGAAACGGAAATGGTTCAAGAGATGGTCAGATAGAGGTAGGAAGCAGATGGAATAAGCAGATAGATGGCGCTCACGCCGGCAATCCTGAATATAATAAACATGGTATAGGAATATGTTTAGTTGGCAATTTTGACAATGATTATCCAACTAATCAACAGATTTCTTCTCTTTTATATTTAATAAATTATTTGCAGAAACGTTGTAACATCCATAAAGACAATATCATAATGCATAAAACCTTTCGAAAAACGGTCTGTCCCGGCAAACATTTCCCTTATAATAAATTGCTGGCTCGTTTGAAATAGAATTTTGTATAAAAGATTTCACTTAGGGTTTAGAAGAAAAAAGCTGTTATGATACCTATAAGAGATAGAAATCCTTCAGGCACTTTCCCTTATGTTACGATAGGAATTATTGTAACAAATATTTTTATCTTTCTGTATGAACTGTCCTTAGGCTCAGGTTTAAACATATTTTTAAAGCAGTATGGCGTAGTTCCTTATAATGTAAAACACTATGACCATACTTTTGATTTAACATTAATACACACGTTTTTTCCTTTCATATCATCCACATTTTTACATGCAGGATTTATTCACCTTATTGGCAATATGTGGTTTCTCTGGATATTTGGTGATAATATTGAAGACAAACTTGGACACATTAAATACCTTGGCTTTTACATTCTCTGCGGAATCATCGCCTCATCTGTTCACGTCTTTTTCAACAGCCATTCGGTAATACCCTGTATCGGTGCAAGCGGAGCAATTGCTGCTGTGCTTGGGGCATATATGGTAACATTTCCCCGTGCAAGGGTGACCACAGTTGTACCTATATTCTTTTTCCTGCAAATCATTGAACTCCCTGCCATGATCGTTCTTGGCTTCTGGTTTGTCATTCAATTCTTTTACGGTGCGGTATCTATAACAACATCGACATCAGGTGGTGGTGTAGCGTGGTGGGCACATATAGGAGGATTTGTATCAGGAATAATACTATTCTACATCATACGTATACTTTTTGTACGTAAACACGTGAGACGGAGATATCGGTAATGAAAGTGCAAAATACGAAGTTATAACTACGAAATAAGTTCAGATGGGCAAAGCAGAAAATTTAAAACAGTATTTTTTAACATTTAACACTAAGATTTTAGATTTGTTTCAGACTTATCGCTGCCCTCATTGCATAACTCCGGCATCTTTTCCTCATCATAATGAGATATCTCTCCAAAACTTAGCCCCTCTCTCCAGAGAAACAGTAGCCCTGTTATAGTAACAGGAAAGAAACCTATCGCCCACATTAGAATTGCAAAACTCTGAGCAGATGACAAATCGATACCAAATACATCTAAAGATTTCTGTGTTGCAATATGAAAAACACCTATGAAACCTGGTGCTTGTGGTAATGCTACAGCAAGGGCAACACAAACGATAACGAAACAAGCTCCGGCAAAAGATAAACCTATGTCAAAAGAATAACACAATACATATACTGATGCTGCATTGAGGAGCCATATCATAAGGGATAGTACCCCTATCCATATCAACTTTGCTTTATGGTCAAATACCTGAAGGCCTGAAATAAAAGAATGAAGTAAATTAACCAGTTTATCCCTTAGATGATGCGGGAAGACGAAGAGCAGTTTCTCAAAAACTGCCCCTGCTCTTTTTGGATACAACGATAACAGAAAAAGTGACACTATCGCACATATTCCAAAAAATGCCATGATAGCTGACCATTTTTTCAATTGGAGTATTATAGCTTGTGAATTTGTTTCATTCTTCTGGTTAGTAGAATGTGAATGCGCTTTAGTTGTCCCACTATGTTCCACTGTTTTTGAATCAGCTTTGGATGCTTCAATATAGCTAGCCTCACTAACATGCCTGTTCTGTGATGGCTCTGTTGGCAGAAAATAGAAAAGCAGAGAGGCGATTACGATAATGCCTAATATATCAAAAACCCTCTCCATCACAGCAGTAGCAAATGATGTTGACACTTTTATTTTTTCTTTCCTGGCTATCATAACCGGTCTTATAACTTCTCCAAGCCTTGCCGGCAATATATTATTTGCCATAAAACCAATCATGATCGCAGAAAACAGCTTTAATACCGCTACTTTTTTTACCGGCGATATTAATACCTCCCATCTAATCGCCCTGATATAGTGAGATATAAACATCAGTATTATAGCAGGCAAAATATAAATATATTTAGCATCCCTGAAAGCCACACCCAAACTAGACCATTCAATCTTTCTCACAAAAAGCCACGAGCAAATAATACTTATCAAAATCCCCGCTATAAACAATATCTTTTTCTTATCTAGTTTCAACTGGCTTGATCCTCTCTTTAAATACTTTAGTCGAGTCATAAAAAGTTTGCAACTACACTGCGCTATGTTTTATTTCAAAGGTTAAAAAATTTCCCTCTTCATCCACTATTATCTCATTGGCTTTCTCAAATTTCCCCTGAAGTATTTCTAATGAAAGCGGATTTTCAATAAGTTGCTGAATTGTACGTTTTAAAGGTCTGGCTCCATAGAAAACATCATACCCCTTTTCCACCAGACACTTTTTAGCAGCTTCTGTCACCGACAACTTCAGGCTATGCTGACTCAATCTCTTTTTAAGTTCCGCAAGCTGAATCCCGACAATATCTCCAATTTGCTCTTTTGTCAAGCTGCTGAAAATTATTGTTTCATCGATACGGTTCAGAAATTCAGGCCTGAATACCTCCTTCAAAGTTTTACTGATATTGTTATCCAGCTCTTCCTTGTTTCCATGACTAATAAAATCCTGGATATATTGACTTCCAATATTCGAAGTCATCACGATAATGGTGTTTCTGAAGTCAACGGTTCTTCCATGTCCATCAGTCAATCTTCCATCATCAAATACCTGGAGTAAAATGTTAAAGATATCTCTATGTGCCTTTTCAATTTCATCAAACAGGATTACTGAATACGGTCTTCGTCTTATCGCCTCTGTCAATCTTCCTCCCTCTTCATAACCCACATATCCGGGAGGAGCGCCGATAAGCCTTGCAACAGAATGCTGCTCCATAAATTCAGACATGTCTATCCTGACCATTGCATTTTCATCATCAAAGAGAAAAGAGGCCAATGCCTTGCATAGCTCTGTCTTACCCACACCCGTTGGGCCCAGAAACAGGAACGTCCCTATCGGGCGATTGGGGTCCTGCAGTCCGGCACGTGCGCGTCTGACCGCATTTGAAACAGCTTCTATTGCTTCGCCCTGCCCAACGACCTTTTCTTTCAAACGTTCTTCCATCCTGATAAGCTTCTCTTTTTCTCCCTCCATCATCCTTGATACAGGAATACCGGTCCATTTAGACACGACCTCAGCTATATCATCAGTATCAACTTCTTCCTTAAGTAGACACTTCTCTTTCTGAATATCCTGCAATCTTGCATGCATTTCTTTAAGATCATTCTCATAATCCCTCAGCAAACTGTATCTTATTTCAGCAACTTTTTCCAGATCACCATTCCTTTGAGCTGTCTGTTCATCTATCTTTGCCTGATCAATCTTAGCGTTTAAATCCTGAATCTCTTTTATTACTTTTTTCTCATTTTCCCAGTGCAACCTTAATGCGCTGCCATCTTCTTTAAGCTCTGATAGTTGACGCTCCAGTTTCTCAACCCTCTTCTTTGACTCCTCATCAGTCTCTTTTTTCAATGCCTTTTTTTCAATTTCCCGTTGAGTAATCTTCCGCTCTACTTCATCCAGTTCAGTAGGCATACTGTCTATTTCCATTCTCAACTTTGAAGCGGCTTCATCTATCAGGTCGATAGCCTTATCAGGCAGGAATCTATCAGCTATATACCTATGTGAAAGTGTTGCAGCGGCAACCAATGCGGAATCCTTAATCCTGACACCATGATGCAAGTCGTATCGCTCCTTCAAACCACGGAGAATAGCGACAGTATCGTCAACAGATGGCTCACCTACATATACCGGCTGGAACCTTCTTTCCAATGCAGCGTCTTTCTCAATATATTTCCGGTATTCATCTAAAGTCGTCGCACCAATACAACGAAGTTCACCACGGGCCAGAGCTGGTTTCAGAAGATTGGACGCGTCAACCGCCCCCTCTGCCGCTCCTGCACCAACAACCGTATGCAACTCATCAATAAAGAGGATTGATTGCCCTTCAGATGCATCAATATCTTTTAAGACTGCCTTTAAACGATCCTCAAACTCTCCCCTGAACTTCGCACCGGCAATCAGTGCCCCCATATCAAGAGACCTCACCCTTTTGTTTTTCAGTCCTTCCGGCACATCACCGTTAACAATCCTGAGAGCCAGACCCTCCGCAATAGCCGTCTTACCCACACCCGGTTCTCCAATTAACACAGGGTTGTTTTTAGTCCTGCGTGATAGTACCTGGATTGTACGCCTTATTTCATCATCGCGCCCGATAACAGGGTCTAATTTACCCTTAGACGCTAACTCTACTAAGTCTTTGCAATAGCGTTCCAATGCCTGATATTTTTCCTCAGGATTCTGGTCAGTGACTCTCTGACTTCCTCTTATATCCTTCAGTGCCGCAAAAATATCAGCGCTGTTAACTCCTGAGTCAACCAGTATTTTTCCGGCAGCACTTTGTTTGCTATCTACCAGAGATAGCAAAAGATGTTCGGTGCTCACATATTCATCTTTCAATCTACCGGCTTCAACAATTGCCTTGTTTAATATATCTTTCAATTCATTACTAATATATTGCCCCTGCACTCCACTCACCTGCGGTAATGATTCCACAGCTTTACGTGTTTTGGCAAGAACTTCATCACTATTCACACCCAGCTTTTTCATAACAGGAATTACAACTCCCTGTTTCTGCTGAAGCAGACTAACAAGAAGATGTAAAGAATCTACCTGTTGATGCCCTTTTGAACCCGCAAACTGCTGGGCTTCCTGTATTGCGTCCTGTGCCTTTATGGTAAATTTATCCAATCTCATTTTATTAGCCTCCAACGTATTAAACAAAAAAAGCCGGGCTAAACCCGGCTTTTTTCTTACTATCAATTTCTCGCATCTAGTGGAATATAATTACTGTATCTTATTCCTTTACCTCATAATCTGCATCAATGACATCGTCACCTTCTTTATCTTTTTTAGAATCTTTTTCATCTGATGGGTTTTCCCCGGCAGAAGGCCCTTCCGTCCCCGCTTCCTCACCTCCAGCAGTTTGTTGCTCTTTGGCGGCGGCTTCATACATGGCCTGCGACAATTTGTGAGAAGCCTCCTGAAGTTCATCTACCGCCTTCTTTATTTCTTCGGCATTTTTCCCTTCTTTCGCCTTTTTCAGTTTCTCCAGTGCCTGGTTTATGTTATTTTTCTCTGCCTCGTCAACCTTATCACCATGTTCCTTCAAAGTGTTTTCCGTTGAATAAATCACCTGGTCCGCCTGGTTCAGCGCATCTATTACTTCCCTGTTCTTTTTATCCTCTTCCGCGTGCAATTCTGCTTCCTGCTGCATCTTCTTGACTTCTTCTTCAGATAAGCCGGATGAAGATTTTATCTGAATAGAGTGCTCTTTACCAGTCCCAAGATCTTTAGCTGACACATGAAGAATACCATTTGCATCAATATCAAAAGAGACCTCAACTTGTGGAACACCTCTGGGCGCTGAAGGAATCCCGGTCAATTGAAATCTACCGAGCGTACGATTATCGGTAGCCATTGAACGTTCGCCCTGTATTACGTGTATGTCTACTGCAGTCTGATTATCTGCAGCAGTTGAGAATATCTCCTTTTTGTTAGTAGGTATAGTGGTGTTACGCGGGATCAAAACAGTACATACACTGCCCAATGTTTCTATACCTAATGAAAGCGGAGTAACATCCAACAGCAAGACGTCATGAACTTCACCCGCAAGAACGGCTCCCTGAATTGCGGCACCCAGTGCAACAACTTCATCAGGATTTACGCTTCTATTTGGCTCTTTTTTAAAGACCTCTTGTACCAGTTTTTGTACAATTGGAGACCTTGTTGTTCCACCAACGAGTACTACCTCGTTTATGTCACCAGGGCTAACTTTCGCGTCCTGCATAGCAAGTTCGCATGGTTTACGGCACTTTTCAACAAGATTATTTATTAATTGCTCAAACTTTGCCCTTGTCAGGCTCATAGTCAGATGTTTTGGCCCGGCCTGGTCAGCTGTTATAAAAGGCAGATTAATCTCTGCAGTTGTTGACGTTGAAAGTTCACATTTCGCCTTTTCCGCCGCTTCTCTGAGACGCTGCAAAGCCATGTGGTCCTGCCGGAGTTCAATACCCTGCTCTTTTTTAAACTCATCAGCAATATAGTTTAATAGCACCTGATCAATATCATCTCCACCAAGATGAGTATTACCATTGGTAGAAAGGACCTCAAAAACACCTTCACCAACTTCCAATATTGAGACATCAAAGGTACCACCACCAAGGTCAAAAACCGCTATTTTTTCGTTTTTCTTTTTATCAATACCATATGCTAAAGAGGCAGCAGTCGGTTCGTTAATAATACGAACTACATCCAAACCAGCTATTGCTCCGGCATCTTTTGTTGCCTGTCTCTGGCTGTCATTAAAATAGGCAGGAACCGTAACCACGGCTTTCTTGACTTCGGTACCCAAATAATCTTCAGCCGTTTTCTTAAGATTTTGAAGCACCATAGCCGAGATCTCAGGAGGAGTAAAGTTTTTACCTCTTGCTTCTACCTTTACTAATTCTTCAGGGCCTCCAGCTATTCCGTACGGTACCAGTTTTTCTTCCTCTCCAACTTCATTGTGTCTCCTGCCCATAAAACGTTTAATAGAAAATACCGTATTTTTCGGATTTATAACAGCCTGCCGCTTGGCAAGTTGCCCAACCAGACGTTCATCCTTATCGGTAAAAGCCACAACAGAGGGGGTAATCCTGTTTCCTTCTGCATTTGTTATTACTTTGGGCTGATCGCCTTCCATTATGGCCACTACTGAATTAGTAGTTCCAAGGTCTATACCAATGATTTTTTCCATCAAATTCTCCTTATAATATTAAATTCAATACTTTCATTTAATATGATTGTTAATCGTATTATTCATTTCTTAAAGAAGATTTTGTCTGACTTTTTTATGACATACATAACAAGTTAGATTCTAATCAGAAAAACCTTCTGTTAGTCATTAAGCAAACTATATACCATATTTTTTGAAAATATTGTAAGTGCTACATTTGAACACACTTAAGACGAACCAACAATTTATCCATGCCCACCTCTTCCTTTTCAACTAGCATATTATGCCATAATGGCATATTCATATTGAATCCGAAAATGACATAACAAGTGGAATTTGCAGAAAGAAGTTATTATAGGACAACGCTCAGATTTGTAGAGTATTTGTGTATATACTTTAGCACATATCCCCTAGAGCGTCTTTCATGTTATAGAAACCCGGTGGTTTTCCCGCTAGAAATTTTGCGGCTCTAATCGAACCCAAGGCAAAAGAATCTCGCGTTTGTGCTTTATGGACCAATTCGAGGCGTTCTCCCGCACTACAAAAAGTTACCGTATGCTCCCCTACAATATCACCAGATCGTATTGAATGAATGCAGATTTGATCTTGTGGTCTCTCTTCGGTAAAGCCTTTACGCCCGTAAATTACAACATCATCCATTTCCCGGCTTGTTGCAGAACAAATTTTTTCTGCAAGCTTTAAAGCGGTACCACTTGGTGCATCTTTCTTATAGCGGTGGTGTGATTCAATTATTTCTATATCGGCCTCTTCACCCAGAATCTTCGACACGGACTCAACAAGATTGAAAAGCAAATTTACACCAACACTCATGTTTGGTGAAAAAAGGCATGGTATAGTTTGAGATGCTTTTTTAATCTGCTCCATTTGTTCGCTATCAAGACCGGTAGTGCCGGTCACCAAGGCAATTCCTTTATCAGCACAAGCGTTCAGTCTGTTCATTGTTGAATCCGGAGAGGTAAAATCTATTAATACATCAGGCAAACCATTAAGTTCATCTGATATTATTACATCGTTGTGTCCACGACCGATTATGGCACTTAAATCTTTTCCAATATGTTGATGACCTTTCATTTCAAGAGCAGCAACTAATCTTAAATCTTTATCTTCTGCTACAAGCGTCGCAATCCTTAAACCCATACGTCCGCATACACCATTTATTGCTATATTAGTCATATGTTATCAGCTTTCTTTTTTTTAAAAAATATTGTAACTGAGATGTAAAACACCGTAATTGATACCTTACATATAGAAATTCCTGCTGGAAGCAGGACCGGTTTATCCGTACAGTCGGCTGTCAGGCCTGCCAGAAAGACATATTATGTGGACAGGTCAATCGAACCTTCGGTTTGGAATGGGCAAAAGAAATTGTTCAGAAATACTCAAAATGGACCTTGTAATGATATATCCACTTTAGCGAAACTCGTTATAGACAAAAATAACTATTTTTTACTCATATGTAAAAATAGCGCACTATTTGGCGCCTGCTTTTCTATATCTCTTACTTGCGCTTCTAAGAAAGTTCCTCTCTCTCCTCGTCAAACTTTTCATACCTCCCCGGTTTACTTTATCTAACAAAACATCAACCTGCCTTTTAATATCCTCCTCTTTCTGATATTCTCTTTCCTGCTGTTGATTCTGCCATGACAGAAGAAAACTGCTAAATCTGGGTTCGTAACGAATGAACAGGAAGCCATAAATGAGTCCTCCAAGATGCGCAAAATGTGCAGTATTTCCACTTGATGGTATAATACAACTTATAACAGTAATACCGGCAAAAACCATTACCAGATATTTTGCCTTTATAGGAAACATGAAGAAGATAATGGTAGCATTTGGGAAAAACATGGCAAATGCAATTTCGACGGCAAAAATTGCGCCTGAAGCGCCAATGATAGGACTCTCAGGAGTAAACAGACAGCAAAACATACCAGCAAAGATACCTGCGGTAAAGTACATAGTCAGGAACTTCCTTGTACCCATTGCCCTTTCAACTTCACTACCAAACATCCACAGCACAAGCATATTGAATATTATATGCCATGGACTTTCTACACTATGAAGAAACATATACGTTACAAACTGCCATAACCACAATTTTCCTATAGCGAGAGGTTTATAAAGCCAGAAAATAGTGGTAAATTGATCTGGCCCCAAAGTTAACTGTGGAACCATACCATCCATATCAGTTCCGGGAGATACCCCACCCCATTGCGAACTAATAGAGGAAAATATAAGCTGGATGACAAAAACACTGACATTTACAATTATCAGTATCATTACAGCCCTTGTCCATTTTCTTCCTATTGATAAACCAAATCCTGACCCCGCTCCGTTGTAACTATTATTATAACTTGCCATTTTCAACAAAAATAAATATTTTAAAAATTTATAACTTATTGAATACAATAACTATATCGCAGAATACGTAGAACTTTCACTATAACTATTTCAATGAAAATGTCAAGATTGTTATCTACTGTTTTGCAAACAGAAATTGTTACATTTTTCCTTGTAAAAATGATTATTGTTTCAGTATTTTTCTAAATAGAAACGCACTGAGAATAAGGTTAACGAAGTTTGCCCCCCAGACTGAAGGAATAATCGGAAAACTCATGCTCTCCGCGACAACTAACCCCGTTGCTACCAATGGATAGTAAATAAAAAGTATTAAAATAAAACTTATTCCCAAACTGACCAGCATATTACTGCTTCTTGTCATTATACCTAATGGAATACCTATCAATATGAACGAAAGACTGGCAAGAGAGGGCGATAATCTCTTGTGAATATTTATTGTTAATTCATGTCTCATATTCTGTTTCTCTGCCATTGAAATTTGTCTGGCATGTATTGAATACTCTTCCTCCAATCCTTTATTACTGTGGTTAAGTTCCTCAATTTTCAGAGCTACCGTTTCAATTTTTTCATTCTCTTCGTCTATTAATCGTTGAGATATTAATATCTTTCTCTTTGCACTCTTGATTCTTCGTTTTTCCTTCTCTATTATTTTTTTAATTAACGAAACATTTTTTGCATACTCACCATCCCTATCATGTTTATGGCCCAATGCAACAACATCTTCTTCATTTTCCTTTTCTATCGCCAACTTTCTAATGTTCTCTTTTGCCACATCAATATAATTTTTATAGATATTAAGATTAAACTTTGCACGTTTTATCGCCCCCTCCTGCTTTGAAATATTGGTATCTGAATCCTTTATTTCATTTTCTGCTTTTTGCAGTTTTGCTTTAACGACACTTTTTTTATCATTAACCGACGAAATACCTCTTCTCGCACGCTTGATGGTTTTTTCAGGGTCTTTAAATAGTCCGTCTAAACTACTTAACGCTTGATCAATTTCTCCTCTTTGTTTCATAAGAGCTGTTAACGTTGTATATTTGAGCGCTGAATGCCGTACTTTTTGCTTTAATGGAATTGCAAACACAGCCTCCTCAAAACTCCCCATTGTAGGAGCATCAACACTATTGCCAGAATCCGGTTTAAGAAATTCTCCACGCCTTAACGTTAATAATACCTTATTTCCATCATCAGCTATTTCTATTTCACCTTCCTCCGCCAATAGTATGTTAACTATATATTCGTCAGCATATTCAAAAACAGCAATATCTTTAAAATTGCTGCTTTCCACACTACCAATAAAGATCTGATATGGATGGAAATCAATCTTCTTCTTCGCTGTAATAAAGTGTGTAGCAAGAACTCGTTTAACTGCCTTTTCTTGAAGCTGTCTCACCTTAAAGTAAGATCTTGGCAAGACTTCAGCATTTAGATACAAGGTCAATATACTAAAAAAAATACCCACAATGACTACAGGTGTAACTAAGTGGTGAAGATGTATTCCGGCAGCTTTAGTTGCCGTTATCTCATTATCAGCACTCAGTCTTCCATAAGACATAACCGTAGCAGTAAGCAATGAAGATGGTAATGCATGCGGCATGGTATATAGTGCCATGTAAGGTAAAACCGAGAAAAGGCTTGGGACATCAAGTCCTTTGTGGAGTAATTGTATGGAAAACCCCAGTAATAATACAAATTCAAAGCATAACAGTGATGGCAGGAATGTCCTGAGCAACTCTTTTATTAAATATTTATGTAATATCTGTATATTCATCAAATTTGCCAAATAATTTTCTGTTGCGTAAGATGCTGAATTTCAAGATCTTAAGGTTGATTATATCTATCTTACTTTGAATAGGTCAATAACAAATATCTGACAGTTAAAACACCACTGGAAATCCAATCTTTTCATTGACAAAAGGCTTATGTGTGATAACATCATTTTTCAAATTAGTACTCCATTTGCAAGCATAACCAGTTAAATAACATTGCCATATGTCCAAAAATAACAATATGATAGGAGAATGCGCCAGACTGTTCTCATACGCAAAGCCTCATTGGAAGATGGTCCTTCTGACCCTGCTCTGCATGGGACTCTTCACACTATTCATTGGTGCTCAATTAGCGTTAATTAAACCCGTGATAGATCGTCTGATAAAGGGAGAAACAACCAAATATTCATCCGGAAGATACAGCCTACAGAAGAAAGAAAATTCCGAAGATGCAATAAGCAGTCTAAAACGAAAAACCATTTCCAGAGCAAAAGAAACGACTTTCATCTCAAAAGCTGAGAAATTGTTTAGAAAATATACAAATTCTTTTACTTTCATAGGTGTTATTGTCGCAATTATGGCTCCATTTATTTTTGCCTTCAATTATCTTCAAACATACCTGAAGAACCATGTCATGTGGAGTGTCCTCATGGACATACGCAATCATCTATGTGAACATATCCTGCCACAATCACTGAGTTATTTTGAAAACAAAAAGAGCGGAGAATTGATATCCAGACTTACTAATGATATCAATGCAACACAATTCGGGCTATCGATCCTGTTTGATAGTATTCTTCTTCAACCTATGCGCCTGTTGTGCGGGTTAGGGTTGGCATTCTATTTCAGTTGGAAGCTTTCCCTGTTTACATTTATATTATTTCCAATCGTCATTATACCGGTATTGGTATTTGGACGTAAAATAAAAAAACATGGAAGAAGAAGCCTGATGCATTTAGGAGAACTAACAGATGCAATGAGAGAAATGTTTTCGGGAATAAGAACGGTAAAAGCCTTCAAGATGGAGGACGAAGAGATCGTAGAGTTCAAAACCATAAATTCAAGGTTCTTCAAAAGAATGATGCTGACTGTTAAGGCAAAGGCATTGAATTCAAGTACTACAGAGTTTATCTACTCTCTGGGATTAGCCGCTATAATCATCGTTGGAGGTTATGTTATTTCATCTAAGACAATCTCTCCGGGTTCATTGGCAGGATTTGTCACCGTAACGGCTTTTTTAATACTTACATCAATAAAAAAACTGGCTAAAAGCTATGGCAAACTTCAGGAATCTTTAGCTGGTGCAAGTCGTGTTTTCGAGTTGCTGGACCAGCACCCTACTATTACAGATAACCCTAATGCTATTGAACTGAAGAAGATTGAGGGCCAAATTACATTCAACAACGTAAACTTTGCATACGACACCATTCCAGTCCTTAAGGACATCAACCTGACCGTGCAAAAAGGACAGATTATTGCTATTGTAGGAGAAAGCGGTGCGGGAAAATCTACATTACTCGACCTTGTTCCTCGTTTTTATGATCCGGTAAATGGAAGCATAAAGATCGATGACACGGATATTCGCTTAATAAAACGCGATTCACTCCTAGGTAAAATTGCAATTGTCTGCCAGCAAACCTTCCTATTTAACAGAAGCTTTAAAGACAATATCCTGTGTGGAAGAAGAGACGCAAGTACGGAAGAAATACAAGATGCGGCAAAAGCTGCTAATATACATAAATTTATCATAAATCTTCCAAAGGGTTATGATACCATCGTAGGCGAGCAAGGTGTAAAACTCTCAGGCGGACAAAAACAGAGGGTAACCATAGCCAGGGCAATACTTAAAAATGCACCTATCTTAATTTTAGATGAGGCAACATCATCTCTAGACTCTGAATCTGAAAAGCTTGTCCAGGAAGCACTTGACAATTTAATGAAAGGCAAGACAACTTTCGTTATCGCACATCGCCTCTCAACCATACGTCATGCGGATCGGATCGTAGTCTTAAAAAACGGTTGTATCATTGAAACAGGCACACATGATGAACTAATAAATAAAGAGAGCGAGTATAAAAGGCAACATAGTATACAGTTTAAAAAATAAATTAGCCCACTCCGTTTACTCATTTAAAATACCGATGAAAATACTTATCACTGGCTCAAACGGGATGCTTGGAACAGATCTTGTTGACCTGCTTAAAAGCAGGAAATCTTCGTTTGACCCCAACCTTGAATTCATAGAGGCCCCACATGAAGTACTCGATATCACACTCAAAGATAAAGTTTCAGAGTTTGTTTCCACTCATACACCGGACATCATTGTTAATTGCGCAGCCTTTACAAATGTAGATAAATGTGAGACAGAAAGAGAAGCAGCATTCAATGTTAATGCCCTGGGGCCAAAATACATCGCTGCTGCTGCAAAAGAATGCGGTGCAAGAGTCATTCACATCAGCACTGATTTTGTATTCGACGGAAATGGCAACAGGCCGTATATTGAAGAAGACCAGACCAATCCGTTGTCAGAATATGGCAGGACAAAACTTGAAGGTGAAAGAAATATACAGAACTACTGCAATTCGTTTCTGATAGTCAGGGCTTCATGGTTGTTCGGACACAATGGAATAAACTTCGCAGCAAAAATGCTTGAACTGGCAGAACGCAATAAAGAGCTGTCCATTGTTACCAATGAGATAGGATCTCCTACGTATACTCCTGACCTTACCGAGGCGCTGTGGTCATTAATAAATCAGGGATGTGAAGGTATTATCAATGTCTCTAATGACGGAAGTTGTTCACGCTATGAATGGGCAGAGTATATTTTTGAAACGATGGGATACACCATTAAAATTAATCAGATAAAATCATCCGAATATAAGCGCGCCGCTAAGGTCCCCCTTAATTCGACCCTGAACTGTCAAAAGTTCACCACACTTACCGGAATACGCATGAGACCGTGGAAAGAAGCGGTAGAGTCATATCTGAAGAATCAAAAATGATATCTTTCTCTCCTTTCAAGATTGTTTTTGCCATGCTGCGTAGTTCTTCTCCATTTGTTTAATATGGTCAGGAATGTGGTTTGCATAGATATCCAGCCAATCATCAAGCGTAACGATCCCATCTTCCGCATAACCTGTTGCTTCTGCCCATACATCATCAGGGATATTTCTTAATAGGATATAGGTAGTCTTACGCATCAACTTAAATAGTTCCAGTGCATCTTCAATACTTTGTCCGTTGTAACCTAATGCGTCAGACCAGATATCCTGATTATAATCGTTTACGGGTTTACCCGGTTGTGCAATTAATTTCCTGCATTTTACAAATGCATTTGCATCACTATCAGCGATATGAATCAGTACCTCATGGATACTCCAACGATCAGGTGATGGTTTAAAGTCCCACATTTTACGAGGGAACCTCTCCAAGGCATCAGCAAGTTGCTGAGGTCCTTTTCCATATAATTCTATTTTCTGTTTCCTTCCCAGCATGATTATAAACCTTCCTCCCCATTCTCAATGCTCTATACTATTACGCCATTAAAACTTCTTTTATTGCAAAGTTTATTGGAGCTCAGAAAAAGTTAAAAGTGCCTGAAGTTTGAAGTGAGCTAAAGTTGTGGAATTTTTTTTAATTTAGGCACTTTAGTTCACTTAAGACACTTCAAACTTGATTGCAGTTATACCGCACTATGTCATTCGATTATTGCCAGATCATATAATATTACAACTGAAGACCTGAACCATTTGCATTAAAATTGTTAACCGCACCTTCTGAATGTTCGTTGAATGTCAACGTGCTTATGACATCAAAAGGCATGGTTAAATGGTCAGCTCCTGCCAGGATGGTCGAACTAGCTTCCATCGATGACTTGAGACTGGCAGCAAGTATCTGGGTCTTGCCTCCCTGAATCACTCTGCTTATTTCTGTAATAAGTGAAAGTCCATCCCCTATCAATTTTGTTGCCCTGCTGACATAGACTGCAATGTACCGGACACCTGACTCTCTCGCAACCATAGCTTGTGCAGAACTATAAATGGCCGTTACGCAGCATGGAATCTCCTGCGGAAGATGTTGAATAATGTGAAACCCCTGTTTCGTAGGAGGAATTTTTAGCACCAGCTGTTCTCCTGCAATCTCCTTTGCGAGTTGCGCTTCTTTCAGCATCTCCTCTCTGCATGTAGCAGTAAGCTGGTAAAATAACAAACCCGTATTTAGATCGGTAAGCTGCTGCAATGTATCAGCGGCAGAAGATCCTGAATTTGCCATAAGAATTGGGTTAGTAGTAATTCCATGGATCCAGCCCAATTCTTTCGCTGCTTTTGCCTGTTCAATATCTGCCGTATCTATGAATATTGACATATTTTTTTCAGCCTGCTCTATATAATAAAAACAAATAGATATGATAATAACGAATTGCTTTTTTTGAATTTGCCATCAATCTCTCAAACGCGTAGTCAAGCCCTTTAAAAAATTCCTGAGTATCTGATCTCCACACTCTTTATAGTGCCTCTGTCCTTCCTTTCTAAAAAGCGCAGATAACTCAGATTTTGAAAGGCTCATGCCCGCCAGTTTTAATGTGCTGAGCATATCGTCCTCTCTGAACTTCAATGCAATCCGTAGCTTTTTTAAAATGACGTTATTTGTCAAAGGAGAGTCCTGCGTTTCCACTTGTCCCGGCATCATCTCTCTCTTTCCTCTTTTATGTATAATTAAACCATCCAGAAACAGTTCCATAACCACATCGCTACACTCAACATATCCCTCTTCCTCCTCCTTTTTAAGGAGATCTATTAAATCAGATTTGGCGATACTATGATCAGACAGTTTAAATATTTCAATCATCTTTGAGTCTTTAATTTCAAGAGCATACCTCAACCGTCTTAATATATCATTATTTGTCATTATTAACTCCTAAGGCTTAAAAATATTGTTACCGTACGGCAGACCAAAATACTCATGGATGAACGCCTTTCGATCTCCTTCATACTTTGTGTATTGTACGAGCGTATAAAGTTTTTGCTGGTCTCGTTTGAGCTTAGTATCCAGAAAATTCTGGTCGAGTAATTGAGGATGAATGCCGGAAGTAATTTCGATCTTAAACGGTTCAATATTGAGTTCAATTACACCATACCGTTCAAACATGTTTAAGGCTGTTTCCATTCTGAAATCGTGTCCACTCCTGAAGTGGATATTTTCCTTAAGCCAGTCAAGACCAAACGCCGATACTTTTTCCATGTTTTCCTCCAGAATATGATATACTCGCTGAAAATATTCGGCGTCAGGATTATTCCACTTGATAAAATTCATATGTGTTAACAAATCGTGTTCATCGTATAACAGCGTACATAAAGAATCCTTACCGTCCCGACCGGCACGACCGATTTCCTGATAATACGATTCAATAGATCCCGGTATATCCGCATGAGTTACATAGCGAATATCTTCTTTATCAATGCCCATCCCAAATGCGTTTGTTGCCAACACGAGTGTATTCTGCCCCTTCATAAACTGTTCCTGCACTCTAGATCGCTCCACCCGTTCAAGGTTACCATGATAGCACAGATGCGAAATCCTCTGTTCCTTTAACAGGTCGCTGAAATTATTAAGTTGTTTGATCAGGGTAAAATAGACGATACCATTACCATCATATTTATTCACAATAGAAATAATATGCTCCAATTTCTCGTCATCACTGAATACCTTTTCAACCTGTAAATGCAAATTAGGACGGTCTATTCCACCGTGAAACATCTTAACCTCTCCTGTCTCCAGGCAGAGAGTTTTAATAATATCCTTTTGTACCTCAGGTGTGGCAGTAGCGGTGAGTGCAATGGTAACAGGATTACCTAATATCTGGCGGAACTCCTGGATCCTGGTATAATCCGGACGGAAATCATGCCCCCATTCGCTTATACAGTGCGCCTCATCAACCGCGAGAAGACTAATACAACGCCCGGAAAGGGCATCAATAAAATCAGCTTTACGAAAACGCTCGGGAGTAACGTAAATGATCCGGTAACTTCCGTTCTTAAGCGCCGCATATCTTGCCTCCCTTTTCACCCGTCCCAGTGAAGAGTTGATGAATGTCGCGTCAATACCCCGTTTTTTTAATGTGTCCACCTGGTCCTTCATAAGCGCAATAAGAGGAGATATTACTACGGTAAGTCCCTCATTGATAATGGCCGGTATTTGATAGCACAGGGATTTTCCAATACCTGTAGGCGCTACTACCAGAGCATGTTTTTCCGCTAGAACATGCCTGATAATCTCTTCCTGTTTCCACAGAAATGATGTATAACCAAAATAATCTTCTAAAACTCTTACCGGCTCTTTTTCAGCTAAAAGCAAAATTATTTCTCCGTTTTCGAATTAATATCCAACAAATCAATTCTATCAAAATACAAATTTAATATCTTCATGCCCCTTGAACGCTTGATAGATCTTATTACGATATGCTTCATCGCCAACCATAACTGCCACATTAAAGCTTAAATATTTTCCCGTCTTACTGGCATTAGAATCAGTTATGTGGTATTCGCTGTCTTGTATTATATCGACAATTGCATTATGTACAGACCCCTTATCGCTTCCAATAACTTTGTAAATCCATTCACAAGGATAATCGATACTGACTTCTTCATTATCTCTTTTATCAATCATTTAAAGGCCTTTTTTTATAAATTTTATCTTTATCTTTTACGTAAATGAATTTCTTGTTTCGTTGTTTGCCAAGAAGGGAACCAGCATATCTTCAATTTAAAAGTTTTGTAGGAAAACATGACAACGGCCAAGCTAGTCGAAGCTAACATTCGGAAAGAATGAGCTTGAGCAACTACAAAATCTTGCACGTACAGAGCATCCAAATTTAACAATGTTCCAGTGGTTAGTTGCAGCGCCTAAGTTAGACACAATCAAGTGATCAGCTTGCTAGTTCTAAAGCTTTTTGTGCTTTGTGGGGAAGAGGAACAACGATGAAGTAGGATTCGGGGTAAAGATAATCCTCTCCAGACTCGTCAACGACCCTCAAATATCCTTCCTTTGTTACATTCTCGTCCGGAAGAACTTGATAAATCTTTCTTTTTTCCAAGTCGTCACAATCCTTATTCTCAATGCAAAGCGCATACATCTTTTCTGTTTTTTCTTGAGCCATAGTCTTAATCCAAAAAACGTTTGATTTTCATTTTCCTTTTACCAATGCCGTGGGATTCATACCAGTGTAGTTCGGCGTTACATACTCTTCCATCTTGGAGTTGTACTGTTGCGATACCTTTGAGTTTTCTCCAGCGTCCTTGACCATACTGTTTTTGAAGACGCATAATATCTCTGATTCTTCCTCCAACAGCAATAGTTTCAATATCTTCAATCTCACTGATTATCTCAAAATGCATAAGAAATTGTATTCATATGATTGTGTTACATTTTGTTCGCTCAACATTATGTATAAGCAGCCGTACATGAACAGTATGATAGCAAAAAGAGATATAGAATGGAAACCAGAAAAAAATACTGAAAGCACACGTAAATTGGAGGATGGTTTCATTCCTACTTGGTGACTCTTTTCCACATTATAATTGTTTTTCCAACTCATCAATTACTTCTTGCTTCAATGGATGTACTCCTTTTCCTTCTTTAAAACAGTTTTCAAATTCGTTAATAGCTTCTTTAATTTTATTAGTATTCTTTATCACTTTACTTCTCTCATAGCCTGAAGTACCTTCGAATTTTAAACCCTCAAGACAAAACTTCCCACCTATTATCAATTTATTTGGTCCAGAATATTTATTAAGCACCCAATCTATATTATTATTCTTTAAAACAGAAGGATCTTTCATCCATTCTAGCAATGATTGTAACCTTTGACTTTTCTTTTGCTTATCATAATCTCGTAGAGGCCAAATTATCAACTTCACTTTTACGTTTTCTAATTTTGAAATTTCATAAAGATAGTTACGCTGTTTAACCAGTAAATCAAAATATTCTTTGCTATATGTAGGATTATTGTATAGATAGTTTTGATTAGCAGGCACACCAAATGTTGTGAATGCCGATTGTTCAAATATTTCTATTGTTTCTGAATCTGCCCTGCAAATATTGTTCAAATCTTTAAATTGATTTACTATGTATTGCGTTCGATAAACTTTTCCATAAAGTTCTTCAGTAAAATATGGTATTTCCCGATTCCAATTAACGTTTTTATTTCCTAAATGCATCACATAAGTATTTATAGAATTACCATGTTTATCTATAATTTCAAAAGTACCTTCAAAAATAGCAGGAGCCTCCTGTGAAAAAGGCTTGCCTGTATATTCATTTTTATTATTACCTACACATCTTTTATAAGCAATATCTGAGAAAAGAACTTGATTTGGGTTTGCGGCATCCATTATTCTTTGACACATATTAATTGTAGAACCGCATATATTGAGATTATGATTAATATCTCTAATTATTCCAATCATTCCATTGTGTACCCCTATTCTTAGGCTTACATTTTGTTCAATCGTCCAATCCATCAACCTTTTTAATAAAGAGAATATTCTTCTATTACGGGCAGCAGAATCAATAAAAGCAATTGCTAACCCGTCTCCAGTTGGCAAATAAATTAGACTATGTTCATTATCAGGATTAGATGTGCACAATGATAATTCATGGCTTATTTCCGCATTCAATTTAATTATTGTGAATAGTTGTTCTTGATCACTAAAATTTGAATATCCTACTATATCGCAGAAAACAATAGTTGCACTTTTTGTCATTTCAACTTCCATTTCATCTACCATTTCGTTTGTCAACATGCATTACCTCGTAATTAATAATTTTGTAATATATTCCACTCTTATGAAATCAGAGACATGTCGGTTTCAGTCTGCAGAAAACAACCGTTATGCACTTTATTAGCATATTTTTACAATGTGAAAGTCTTGATGATTACATCAATGAATCCATATAATTCTCATTTAGACTTAACGGTAATGACTAGATGGAATTATTCGTTATGCATAAAACATATCGGGGTAAACAAGAGAAAAAGTATTCCGTTCCCTTTTATTCTCCGCCATTATTTTGTCATGTGAAATAGGATATGAGTTACCATTCGCAACCAAGTATGCTTTAAGGAATTTTTCCGCTGCCTACTGACAGTGGAAGCAAACCGTATCAAAAGGAATTTCTTCCGCTTTTAGATTGTTGTCAGCATTAAGCAAATCACTCTTTGCTTTTGCTATCCATTGCTTGCTAACTTCGATTTCATCTGACATAAAGTATCTTGCCCTCTTTCAAAACAGTTGACACAAATGATACTTTTGTTTTTCCCCTTTTTCGACTTCCTGAGGCGTATAAACAACAATATCCATAGCAAAGGGATGGGGGCGTAAAAGTTTATACAATTCACGACTTCTTTTGAAACGAGGCAGGTCACTTTCTGCAATAATCATAAGATCCACATCGCTTTGCTCTGTGGCATTACCCCGCGCATAAGAGCCGAATAAGATTACTCGTTCCGCATTAATAGGAATTGCCATATTTCTTGCAACACGCTTAATATTATCGTTATGAACCATATCAACAATATACAAAAATATTATTTGTAAGACAATGGTAAATTCTGCTAAAGTGTCAGGGTATTAAAGTAGATTATTTTAAATTTAGCGTTAGTCCTTCAGTGTGAAAAGCATAATGAAAAGATCAATAATTGCCCGAGGTATCAGGGTACACAACCTTAAGAATATCGATATCGAGATTCCTTTACGGAAGCTGGCAGTGATAACCGGTGTCAGTGGATCAGGCAAATCGAGCCTGGCGTTTGATACGCTGTACGCCGAGGGCCAGAGGAGATATGTTGAATCTTTCTCCGCTTATGCCCGTCAATTCCTGGAAAGGGTCGATAAGCCGGATGTCGACCATATAGAAGGCATACCACCCGCAATTGCAATCGAGCAAAAAAATCCTGTGAAAAATCGCCGGTCTACTGTTGGGACTGCAACCGAGATAAATGATTATCTCCGACTCTTTTTTGCTCGCATAGGTAAGACCTATTGTACAGAATGTGGTGAGATTGTCCGAAACGATACAATATTTCAGATTACAGACAGCATATTATCGCTTCCGGAAGGCACTAAATTTATGGTCGCGTTTCCTCTTGCTATCAGTAAAAATATCTCTAATGATATGCAGGTTTCAGCTTTAAGGGAGCGAGGCATAATCAGGATCCTTGCAGACAATACTATTTTTGATATCTCTTCTACACCTGATGACTTTGACATACGCAAGTATAATTCGGTTGCGGGAATAGTGGATAGATTGGTTGTGGGAAAAAAAATTAAGAGTCGCCTGACAGATAGCCTCGAAACTGCATATCGACTGGGTTCAGGACATTTAAGCATTATCTGTTTACTTGGAAAGATTAAGGAAAACAAAAAAGAAACTGCCAAAAAGAGAAATACTTCCGGAAAAGCCCTTACAGAAAGAAAATCTAAAACTATCTCAATAAATGATGTGGAATGGACTGCATTATCATTCAGCAGTCACTTCCGTTGTAATAGCTGTGATAGAGAATATCAGGCCCCCACTCACCACATGTTTTCCTTTAATAATCCCCTGGGGGCATGTAAGAAGTGCCAGGGATTCGGGCACACTATCGAAATAGATATGGACCTCGTTGTGCCAGACAAAACAAAAACGCTTAACGAAGGGGCGATAGCCGTCTGGAACTCACCTGCCTACAGTATATTACTTGAAGAATTACAGGAAGCGGCACCGGCTCATAACCTTCCGCTTGATATACCTTTCAACAAATTAACAAAGGGCCAGTTAAAATTAGTAAATGAAGGAGCAGAAGAGTTCTATGGCATCAGCAAATTCTTTGATATGCTGGAAGAAAAAAAATATAAGATGCACGTCAGGGTGTTACTCAGTAAATATCGTTGTTATACCACATGTGCTGAATGTAATGGTACCAGACTAGATCCATCTGCCCATAATGTGAGAATAAATCAACATAATATAACAGACGTATGTAGCCTGTCTATTGATGAAGCATACAATTTCTTTGAAAAAATAAAGCTCTCAAAATACGAGGAAGAAGTTGGTAGACTTTTGTTACTGGAGATAAAGAAGAGGCTTGGTTACATGGTTAAGGTTGGATTGGAATATTTGACACTTGATAGAATGACAAGAACCCTGTCTGGTGGAGAGGCGCAGAGAGTAAACCTGACTACTTCGCTTGGCTCATCACTGGTCAACACACTATATATTCTGGATGAACCGAGTATTGGCCTGCACCCGAGAGACACGAAACGTCTTATCGATATACTGGTACAACTCAGGGATATAGGAAACACGGTAGTTGTTGTAGAGCATGATAGAGATGTTATTAAATCTGCGGACTATCTCATAGATATCGGCCCTGGGGCGGGCAAAAATGGCGGCAACGTGGTTTATGCCGGAGATGTAAAAAAAATATCATCTCGAAACAGTTCATTAACCGGACAGTACTTGAAGGGTAAGAAGCAGATTGAACTGCCTCCGGCAAGAAGAAAGATCACACAAAATCACATTGAAATTACCGGGGCAACGGAGAACAATCTGAAAGGCATTGGCGTACGATTCCCTCTCAATGTATTTACCTGTATCACCGGTGTATCAGGCTCCGGCAAAAGCACACTGATCCAGGACACACTGTATGGCGCTCTTAAACGAAAGATGGGCATTTATCCCGGCCATATAGGTCATCATAAAAATTTAAATATCAACGGACACATAGATGATGTAATCATGGTAGATCAATCACCCATCGGCAGGACGCCTAGATCAAATCCTGTCACCTATGTAAAAGTATTCGATTATATAAGGAAGATATTTGCATCAACGAGGGAAGCCAGACTGCACAATTATACACAAGGATCCTTCTCTTTTAATGTTAAAGGAGGCAGATGCGATTATTGTGAGGGCTGTGGTTATATAAAGGTGGACATGCAGTTCCTTGCCGATGTTTACGTAACCTGTGATCAGTGTCACGGCAAGCGTTTCAGGAAGGACGTTCTGGAGGTCTGTTATAAAGACAAAAATATTCACGAAGTCCTGGAAATGACGGTAAGCGAGGCAATGGCATTCTTTTCCACACGCAATAAACATGAGCTGACACCAGAAATGAACAGCAACTTATCTAAGGCGGCATTACACATCCAAAGGGGGCTGAAGTATCTTGAAGAGACAGGCCTGGGATATCTGAGATTGGGGCAACCGGCAACGACACTCTCAGGAGGAGAGGCACAACGATTGAAACTGGCAACTTATATGGCAAAGGGAAAGCAGGAAGAAATACTTTTCATTTTTGATGAACCTACAACGGGTTTGCATTTTGATGATATAAGAAAGCTGCTTGACTGTTTCCAGAAACTGATCAATAACGGTCATTCTGTGATCGTCATTGAACACAATCTTGAAATACTAAAATGCGCTGACCATATCATTGATCTCGGGCCGGAAGGCGGAAAAGGTGGCGGATATGTATTAGGCAGTGGCACACCGGAAAAGATTTCTAAATTAAACAAATCTTATACAGGAAAATATTTAAAAGAATACTTGTGAGGTCATTGAATAAGAACGTAGCGGAAACCTTCAGGTCTCCACTACCATGTCTAAGTGTATAAATGGAAGTCTAAAGCCATTCCGCTACAGATTGCTGGTATATACTGAATTTATTAAAAAATCCTTAATTCAATGATATTGCTGCCAGCAGACATGAATCCCTTAATTCTTAAATTCTTAAATTCTTAAATTCCTAAATTCCTAAATTCCTAAATTCCTAGATTTCTAGATTTCTAGATTTCTGAATTAGTCACATCAACTATCAAGAGAGATCCAGCATTCTCTGAATAGCTTGTCTTGCCTTAACCGCTATATCTTCCGGTACGGTAACCACAAATTGAAGATCTTCCAGAGACCACAATAGTTTTTCCAATGTATTTAATTTCATATTTGGACAGTCCGATAACGGTGTAACAGGCATAAATTTTTTATCAGGATTTTCTTTCTTCATCCTGTGCAGTATCCCTAACTCAGTCCCGATGACAAATTCCTTCGAATTACTGCTGCTTACATAATTCAAAATACCGGTTGTACTTGCAACATGATCTGAAAGTGCAATCACGTCTTGTGTACACTCAGGGTGGACAACTACCTCTGCCTCCGGATTCTCTGATTTCATTTTAACTATTTGCTCGGCAATAATCCTGTGATGAGTGGGACAGTAACCCTCCCAATATATCATCTCCCGGCCCAGGCACGATGAAACATACGCACCAAGACTCTTGTCCGGAACAAATATTATTTCCACCTCTTCAGGGATAGAGGATACGATCTTCACCGCATTTGATGATGTACAACATATATCACTTTCTGCTTTAACTGCTGCCGTGGTATTCACATAACATACCACTTTTGAATTTGGATAGAGTCTCTTTTTCTCTTTTAATTCCCTCGCGGTGATCATCGATGCCATCGGACATCCTGCATGTTCATCCGGCATGATTACCGTCTTATTCGGAGACAAGAGGGCCGCAGTCTCTGCCATAAAATGAACGCCGCAAAAGACTATCAAATCCGCATCAGTCTTCGCTGCCTGCTGGGACAACCCCAGGGAATCACCGACAAAATCTGCAACATCCTGAATCTCTCCACGCTGGTAATTGTGTGCCAGAATAACAGCATTATGCTTTTTCTTTAACTCAGAAATCTTTTCAATAATCGGATCAGACACCGCCATATACTCCTATCTCATGGACATTCCATGATAACCATATCCAAATAATATGTTTAATAAAAACAATATATAAAACCACTACCGTGTTGCACTACTATCAGGTTTCTTTAACAAGAAGGCCGATTCCTGCAAATATAATAGTTTGATTCCTATTATCATTTAAAAAATCTATTTTACAACAATTTTTTACTAATAGCAGACTACATCTGCAAACCCAACCATCTCAACACTTCACGAATAGATCCACAAAACCCGGTCTGATACACTACTGGTGGGAGGCAACAGGAACAGAAAGTTTGTAAAAAATGAGGTATGTTAAAGTTGTAGAAACATTTTATGCTCCAGGCACTTCCAACAGGGAGCGGCTATGCCGCCCTATAGACGGCACATATCTAAAACCAGTCATCCTTAGTCGGACAAACAGGTACAGATCATTTTACACATTTAAATGGACTCCAATAACCTTGTTAAAGCTGGTATAACTTCCTCATGGGGCAATTCTAAGATTTTCTGTTTTTCTCCTGGATATGCAGCTATTAGTTCTCCCATCAAACCTAACAATTCATTGTTATCACCCAGGATCTTACTTTTATCTTTTACAATATCGGTTATTGTTTTACGCAATACAGAATAATCACCGGGAAAACACGGGACTTTATCATCCAACCATTTTATATCAGCTATTATATGGGGTTGTTCATGCATAATATGTTTTATTCTGAACCTTCTTTCACCTTGTACTACTATGCAAAATAAATTATCAGATACTTCAAGAAACTCTCTAATTACGACAGAAGTCCCAATATTAAAAGGTATTGCAGGGGCGCCAACATCTTTTCCCTCTCTAATCAGACAGATACCAAAAGAGCGAACCTCCCTGTGACACGTCTCTATTAATTTGAGATATCTTGGTTCAAATATTCGCAGTGACAATCTCTGATAGGGAAAGACAACAGAATTGATTGGAAACAAGTCTAGTAACATATTCTTAACTTACCATTGTTTGCAGCTTTTTAAAAACAAATAAAAACGATAAATACCTTTAACAGAAAACGACTTAAAGGATTTAGAATTGACCGTTTATCAATTTTGAAATTTGAAAGGCGAATAGCTTAATATTATCCACTTCCACATTATAAAACCCTTCATCGCATGCTGGTAGCAGGAAAACAGAATCACCTACAAAATCATCCGGACCAACTTACTCGCTTATCTCCAGCCAAAAGGCTATTCGAGCGGGTTGCCTATAAAATACCTCAAGTATATTATACCCATATCAAAATGGTTTTAGGTGCTTTAATATAAATATTTATACGCTTTATTCGTAGGGCAATCCTTCAGGTTTGCTTTCGTACAATCAGCGCGAGGCTACCCGCCCGTACCGAACGGGTACGTTCGGGCGGGAAGCCTCGCCCTACGTCTCTTCCTAATTTCATTTCGTGACTGGTATATACGGGTAATACCAGGCTCAAACCAGCTTCCCCCTTGTTTGTCGTGCATGAAAAAATAGTGTAAAAGTTTTTCAGATTAGTTGCAACCATTTTTCTGCTTGGGTTTAAGGCTAAAACAGGAAGTTTGATTTACTGCCCGCCTTGATCAGTTTTTATTTATTTACTCGATAAGAACTTCACTGCCAACTCCTTGTGTAGTGTAAATATCTGATGTTTAATCGCGAAGGAGAAGGCCAAGTGCTACCAAGACGGCCTCTTGCAATAGTCACCTGTCAAAATCAAAGTGAATAATTATAAATAGAATCCATGGCTCCTTCTCTTCATAGATATATCAGTATTTAATCTTGACACACACCCACAATGTTTATATGTTTAAGCGTTATTAAGTCTTTTTTATCAATAAATTAGGGTAAAATCTGGAAAACTTTTTTAGGAAAGGATTGTCTTGTGGAAGACAAAGAGAAACAACAACGAGACGAAGAACAGCGTAGGAAAGATAAGGAACGTAGAGAATCTGAACTTAGCTATGAGCATCTGAACTTAAGTGAGCCAGACAGCAGGAGCGGAAAAGAGAGAAGGGCCGGAAAAGAAAGAAGGGAAAAAGAGAAGGAAGAGTAAATAGAAAATCACGATATTATAGACGTCCCTGAAAAAGGATTCCATTTGCTCTTATAAACCGCTTATCTCTCAATCACCGTTAACAACATAAAAAGCCATTCAACATGATTGTCAAAATAAGTGAGGGAGAGCAATATCCTTACCCCCATTTTCATAGATTAGTTCTACCCCACCATAAACCACATCTCACTTCTTATATCATTGTGTATTCTGATGTGTGAATTTCATATACCAAAACCGGTTTGATTTCTGGATTTTCCCCGTCAGGCCAGAATGCGTCGGGCTGGCGAATGGCCTGATGGTCGGACAGAAAGAAACTAAACCCTGGTTGCCTGCCCAACAAGTCGTCCAGGCGGGCAGTTATCCCCGGACAAAAGACGCCGAGGACTTTCCCCGGACAAAAAGCGCCGAGAACCTTACACATCTCAAGCGTAATCAGGTAACCCTGATATACTATTTATTCTTTAGAACAATCCATATTTTCTTATCGCATACATCATTATCATCTGTTATTGTTTTATCGATTTAAATGTTTATTCTATAGAATTGGGAAGATATGATGTCAAATTCAATAATTAAATACCCGATTTATACATTTGATAATCAAATACTGTTTCCTGCCGGAAGTGAGATGTCTCCCGGGAATATAGACGACCTCATTTCAACAAACAAAAATACATACAGCAGTGTATCACTACTTAATTACAAATCAGTCCGGAAAGATATAATTAAGTTTATCAGATCCGCCCCGTCGTACAGCGTAATCTTTGGTGATGATAAACAGATCGCCAGTTTAATGAATCACCTGGGATCCGTAACTCTGATTTCGCCGGTACTGAAAATGCTGGATTATTTCAAAGAACACGACTATTACACTTATAAGCACCATCTCTTAGTCTGGGCACTGTCCACACACATTGCAACGGTAATGGCAGATGACTACATAGACCTTCTAAAAGAAGCCGAATCAGGGCCTACACACGACGTTGGTAAAATATGCGTACCGTTAGACATTTTAAAAAAGGAAACCCCCCTCAGCAAAAAAGAGAAGAGCCATTTAAGGCATCACACTATTGCAGGACATGTACTTCTCAGTTATTACCATCAGGACAGAGACAAGCTTGCACCGATTGTAGCAAGAGATCATCATGAAAGAATGAACGGTTCAGGATACCCAGGAGGAATCAACCTTGATAATAGTCTCGTGGATATTGTAATTGTCAGCGACATTTACGATGCTCTTATCTCTCCACGTCCCTACCGACATGTTTCCTTTGACAACAGGACTGCCTGTGAGGAAATAACGAAAATGGCTGAGAAGAAAGAATTGCACTGGAAAGTAGTCCAGTGCCTCATATCACTTAATCGTAAGAAAAAATCGCACTTCACCGAATGCAAGATCCCTCATGAAAAAAGAGGCACCCCTCCTCCTTCAAACAATTACGGTATCACCATACCGGAATCGAGCCAGTGACCCCCTGCTTGCCGAGTGTACAATGATTAGTTAATCGAGCGCACCGGCAGAGCACTTCCACACTTGACCTTCATACAGATAAAATCAAAGCCATGAAATTGCATATGCTTAATATCCTCCGTCACCAGCCCCAATATCTGGAAGGGAAGTTGCTGGATAGACTGCATTTCACCACCCTTTGCCAAACCAATTAATTCTTCCATATTGGCGTCTACAGATGCAACGGCCACATCCATTTCCAACAGTTCACCCGACCGGCGCAGTTCAATATTCATCTTGTCTGATGTTGACGCCCTATTCTTTTCCCGGATACCCAACATTGCCAGTAGCGTTTCCTCAGCCGCAAGCTGTAGCCTGTTTCTGGTACTCTCCGACCATTTTTGCCGAAGGCAGAAATCGTCAACAAAGCGTTGAATCTGTGGTAATGACGCCTTGTCCAGATGGGTCTTTAAGGTCCGCTTTCTCCCCCCCTTCAGGTTTAACACAGCCATCAGCAACAGCGTTACGGCGGTGCCGGATGTCATGCCATTGCTGGTAATCGGCGCCAACCAGTCGGGGATACTCTCATTGAAAATCATCTTTTGTTGGAACCCGGTCCCCAACCAAAACCCGATGCCGACGATAAAGCCCTTTTCATAGGTGAGGCCATCTTTGGTCACCATCCTGATTCCGTGCATAAAAATAAGCAGGATCAACACCATCAGATAGCTGCCCACCACCGGACCGGGTATGGACAGGATCACAGCGTACACCTTAGGGAAGAACGCCAGCACCAACATAATAATGCCGCAAAACAGACCTACCTTGCGGGACGCCACACCGGTGATATCAACCACCGATATACTGGTTGAATAGGTTGTGTTAGGCATAGTGCCGACACAGCCTGACAGAAAGTTTCCCAACCCATCGGCATAGAGTGCACCCTGCACCGTTTTGAAGTTAACGGGCCTGGCTTTGTGATGGGATATATCCTGAATGGCAACGGAATCGCCGTAAGTCTCAATCGCCCCAACAATGGTGACAATGCAAAAGGCCGGTATCAGCACCCAGAAATTACGATCAAAGGAGAGATCAAAACCTGGCCAACTCAATTGAGGGATACCAACCCAGGCTGCAGCAGTAATTCTTGAACCGTCAAAGTCGCCGAGCAATCCACTGAGCAAACTGCCGACGACAATGCCAATCACAGGCGCCCACAGGCGCAACCGGGAACCGCCAAAAAATGATAACCCCAGGATAATAGACAGAGTGACCAGCGCTACAACCGGTGCTTCATAACCCGCCTGCCCTCCTGCGGTGACAAACTCCCTGAACGCATATGGCATCACGGTCACGCCCAGCAGCATAATACAGGTTCCACCAACCAGCGGTGTCACGATACGGCGCAACATACTCAAATGGTTGGCAAACACAAACTGAATTAGCGAGGAGATAACGATCAGCGTCATCAGTAAACTCATACCGCCTTCTTCCAGGGCGGTAATGCACACCGCAATAAACGCTCCCGAGGTACCCATCAGCAGGATATAACCCGCCCCGAAACGCCAAATTTTTCTGGCCTGAATTATGGTCGTCAGCCCACTGATAAACAGTGCAAAAAAGATTACCCCCGCCTCCATACTAACAGGCATTTTAGCCGCACGCAGGACAATTGCCGGGGCAATAACAATACCGGCAATAATAAGTACAACGAACTGGGCCGCCAGCATCACCGAGAGTCCGGTTGGCGGAGATTCTTCGCAGCTGTATCTGAGTTGGTTGTCATTACTACCAGTCGTTTGTTCTGTCATAAGTAATCTGTTTCCTGAGAGGATCACTGCCGTTTTCCAACAGGCGGTGAATAGGGTAATAAAATTGATAAGTTACGTTGATCACCCTTTCCAGTAAATTAACGTGATCAATAATACTCAAAAGGCCATAAAAAAAGAGTCAGGATGTTAGGAATTTGTTTTTTAGAGATCGTAAGATGTTAGAGAAGATGGCAACAAAATTCAAGTAATTTTTGAAAATTAAGCCCTACTGGACGATGCCACCATTGGCAATTGCTCAATATTTTGAGAAGGAAATGATGAGATAGAGCTTTACGGTTTAATTACAACTGATTTGGTTAGGTTTAAGATCAGAATGTGGAGCATGATTTACTCCCTGCTTTGATTTGCTTACTTGACAATAATAAAGTTTATATTAGACACCTAAAGGATTTAAAACACCGAATGTTCTGAGTTAAGTTCAGGAGCTCTTCAATCAAATAAGAAAAATATGAATGATGAAATATGAATTGAAAAATTATAGTTTTTAAAACTGTTTTGCTCTCTTAATCACTAATCACGACGTGACCCCAGGCACTACATTCTTTATACTCTTCTTTCTCTGTTCGTGATTGCAAATATTTAACAAAATCGAGAACTTCTATCTGTTTTAATTCTGGCAATCTTTTTACCGTTATATTAATTCTTTCTGCAATACTCATAGTCGTATGTTCCTTGCAAATAATATCAATTAAACATAAGTCTTTTACCATTTATTCTTTCCGCCGTCAATCTTACTTCCAGACATAAAATTAAAATTCTGACGCCAGACACAAAAAGAATAAAACAAGATCAAAAGGTCTTTGAGATGTATCGTTAATGATAATTGGCGAAGGTGAAAAAATCAGAAGTATTCCGTTTAAGCATATTCTAATTTTCGTTGGTTTAGTTATATGTGCTAGCTAAAAGCTTGCTTGAATGCGAGGACTGACCCTTTCTTCAAGCTAAAACTCTCAATACACTAATCACTGATCAAGTTTTGACTCCAATACCCATCTATAAGTGGTCAGCGTTCGGCTTTTTCAAGGTCCTTTTCCGTGTCCCTTGTCAAGTCAGCAGTCATGTAATCAAATGTAACGGGAAGACCAAGATCCATGTGCGAGTGATGTTGTACACCGATCTCACCTTCAGACATATGACACTCTAGAAGGTGTCCACCACGCTGAAAATCTTCCGACAAAAAATGAAAATGATATCCCGGAACATTGACAGAAGAGATAAACGACGGATTGTAAAAGCCGACCATTGTTCCACGAATATCTTTGTATACAAATTCAGGCTGCTCTTTTGCGACCTCAACAAGTGGACGGTAATTATCCTGTTTAGGAACAGACCTTGTACGAACATACTTAAAAAGCCCGACAATACGGATTGAATAAAGCATGTTTTTAGATGGTATGCATTTATCTAGGAGTTCATTAAACTGTTGATAATCATATTCTCCTCTTACTTCTTCTCCTGCATCCGCCTTGAAAAATGTAACGCAGGAAAATGGAGTCTGCATACTGTCATCAGCTATCTTTACCTTTCCATTTGCCAAAAGTTGAAAGACTTCTCCACCTAGCATAACCATCTCACCATCAAGATTATTAAAAGTTCCTATACCAAAATCCCCCCTTTTTTTAATATCAGAAATCAGGGTATCTTCCTCGTAAAGGCCCTCAACAAGTGCGTTAATCGGAGCGGAAATATAAATCGGTATCTCCTTTTTAAGATACTCTTCAAGTGCTGTTTTTACAACCTCTTCTTTCGTTCTCTTAAAAAGCAGCGCTTTTTTTTCTATGATGACTTCCATCTCTTTTGATATTTCTACCCACATAATAGACTCCACTATTTCTCTAAAGGATTAATTGCTCTTTGTCTATAGCATACTCAAAAAAAATCCCTGTTTCTCAATCCCAGGTACAAGAACCGAGAGTCATGGGACCTGTCAGGCTTAAAAACGTTTCTACCACAAAGAGGAAAGGGTTCAAAGCTCCCCTTGACTGCATGTTTCCCTTGATACTGTATATTTAAATATTCTGAAGATACTTGGTATAGTAGTGAAGATAGTGTCCGAAATCAAGCGGAAAAATAAGGACTTACGACAAATCTACCAGATTTTTAAGCAGTTTATAAACAAAGACTTACAAAAATGGTGTCAGTTGTTTCTTAGTATCAAGACAAAAGGAATTAGACAAGAATTCCACCGATTGACACAGAAGTAAAGGCGAGTAACAAGAAGCAAGAGAAGCAAGAGACGACGCTGGTTTAAGCTAAAGTATATGCACTTCGGGTTGATTCTTTACTCCACTCCTAAAGAGGCGCAGTGCTTTTCACGGTATCACCCAGACCGTACAATTTAGGCTTTGTACTGCTCCCCTGGAACAGTGCTACAACCGTCCCTGATCGCAATTCCTTCTTGTGATGACCGGTATACCGTATCCCTTTGTCCTTAACTTTTTTATCCCGGATGTCTTCTACCGCCATAACAGTAAGTTCGTGAGGAAACTTATGCTCTGACTTGTCAGCACAAGATGCAATAGAATGCCTCGGCCGCAGAGTCTCCACTACCTCAAGAGAGATTCCATGCTTGCTCATGTGATGCGGTACTTTAAGCACCTGGCACCTAAGTGGACGATGCTTTATTACATCGGAGTTAATCATCTGCCCCCTATTCTTCGTGTGCTGAAGTTCCGGAAATTCATCGGTGATCCGAGCCCATGCGTCAAACTGAGCATCTCCTCCGAGTATGACTGTATTCTGTTTGAGGCGTTCATTTTTAGCCAGATCTTGATCTGAGGCCTTCTCCTCACTCAAGTAATAGGGAGCTATATCTTTGGGTGGGTATTCAAGCTTTAGTACTATTGAGGCGTTATTGATGTTTGTACCAAAGGTGTCATACCTGTTCTTAAGACGTATTGAAGGGCTCAAAACCAACACCCGTACGTTATGGATTACGGTTTCGTAGCCACTTGTGGGGAACACGGTCCTAATCTTATCGTGATGTTCCTGGAGTAGCCTGATAATGTCGTAGTGTGTCTTGGAAACATGGCGGAATCCGCTATCCCAGAACTGTTCCGGTGCCAAATCATTGTCTATACACCAATTGAGAAGCTTCTTCATTCCTGCGGTATGGTCAAAATGTGGATGTGTGGCACAAATGAAAGGGATGTAATCCGGTTTCAAAGCTTCCAGGGCTGCAATCGTTTTATTGGCGTTGTAGCAATCAACAACCGCACAGGCACTCTTGCCCTTTTTAGAGGGGAACTTGATTATTATGGCATCGCCGTCACCAACATTGAGCGTAATGACGGCAAGGGTACTCTTCTTCATGTTCTTTTTTACAAGCTTCACATTTGCAGCATTAATCATGGCTACTTCCCCCCTTCTTACCTTTACAAGCAAGGTCATCTTCGATCTTTTTATCTATTACCGAGATCAAATTATCTAACGTTTTTTTGTCGCTGGTTGTATTGGATGCAGATAGCTTATGAAATTCTCTTTTTATTTCCGCCCGTGCAATTTCTTTAAATTCCTCAATTGGACGAAGGAGATGGATTTCAGCAGCTCTATTTCTTGCGAGTGGATTTACATATTTTTTATTTTTGCAACGGTTAGTTCCATAATGTTTATCAAGCCTGGATCCATCAACGATAAAAAAAACGTCACCTTCCATTAATTTACTAGGTGACTTGAGACCAATAAACGCCTCAACCTGCCAGGCTTTCATAATAGTCTCACGTTCATCGTTCCATGCCTCTATTCCAAAATCCGTGGGAGAGCTGTTTTTGGCTCGTTTAGCACGAAGAAGCCGTACAGTGGGCTGGCTATCTTTACTGCCCATGATATCTATTATCTCGTCTACAACGATCCGCTCTGACTTGGCTGTGGGAAGTTTGACTGCGCCTTCCGCTCCCTTTTCAGCCGAATTCTTTGACTGCTTCCTTTTTGCTTGTGCACCCATTGGATTCCCTCCTCTCACTTAAAATATTTTCTCTACCACCTTACCTGGTAGAGCTACCTCATATAATTTTATCGTTCTTTCGGATGTTGGTCCGTCGTTTGTAACTATTAATGAGAGAAAGAGGTCACCCATAAAGTATATTAATCAAGAGTAAAAACGTTATTCCGACAGGATGATTCCTCAGAAAATATAATTAATAACAAAAAACACCATTTATTTACAAATGAGCTATTAACCAGATTACTATTTCATGGGGAAGTAAAGAGAGAGTTCATGTATTTACTTCCTGTAAAGACATCAAACTGATTAATGAAAAGCGTATCCACCATCTGATGGTATATCAATTTGTAGATTGTGTAGCTACGAACGGTATAATAGTGTGAGTAGATACCAAAATCAAGATTAAAAATAAAGACTTACGACAACACAACCCACCCACGTAGCTAAAATAATTTCTAATATATATTTTGTCGTACATGCACTTACGAACATTCTGGCAATAAATCAGCAGAATCATATATTTTAAAGTTACATACTTCCCTTCTTAAACTGAAACTAAGGAATACTCTTTATAATCATCATAATCCATCTCCACATCCATTTCGTATAGAGCAAGCTCTTTTTTTCTGTTGTGCTTTATAAATATCCTCTGCCACCTCTTCAGGTTGAGCCGTCAATTTCTTCGGCAAATCCATCCCCTCTGTCATTTTCGTCTCAACAAATCCGATGCATCCTATGGAAACAGGTCAAATTTCGTCCAAGAAACGGCCCTGTTAAGGTAGAATAAAAAAGGGGCATGGTAATTTGCTTACCAATGCCCCTCAATAATTTTGGTCACAAAATGGTCACACCTTTCATGGTTTCCTCATCTGCAACTTATCATAAGTCCTCGGCTTTTTTGTCCGAGGAAACTCTTTGTATAATAATATGGGCGATACTGGACTCGAACCAGTGACCCCTTGCTTGTCGAGCAAGTGCTCTAGCCAACTGAGCTAATCGCCCAAAATTTCCCTTCTATACCTTCTGCCAGCAGCAGATTTTAGATATTTTTCTCTTTTGCGTGCATCCAGTCGTGTTGCACAAGGTTCCTTATATAAAAGGCTCCATGGCCTTTTTGATTTTGTAGACTTTACTCTTCCTGCATTGTGTTCTTTTAATCTTTCTTCCGTATCCTGGCTTAAACCAACATATTGAGACTCATCCTTTTTACTTTTTAAAACATAGACATAGAACACTTTAATTGCTCATTACAATCTAATGAGAGTGCTCCCCGCCCGTACCGAACGGTACGTTCGGGCGGGTAGCCAACTGAGCTAATCGCCCTAAATTCCTATAACATAGTTCTCTGCCATGTTGTTATTTGTGGCTAAGAAGCTTCTAAACGTTTTTCCAGTGCGTCTATCTCGTCTTTAAGACCTTCAGGAAGTCTATCACCGAATTTTGCAAGATGCTCCCTGATTAAAGGTACCTGTTTTTTCCACTCTTCAGGATCAACTTTTAAGAGCTCTTCTAAATTACTATCTGAGATATCCAGACCGTCAAGATCCAGTGCGTCCTTAGTAGGGATCCATCCAATTGGCGTCTCTTCAGCCTTGCCTTCACCGCAGACTCTTTCAATTACCCATTTCAAGGCACGACTGTTTTCGCCATAACCCGGCCACAGGAACTTTCCATCCTCACCCTTACGGAACCAGTTAACATAGAAAATTTTAGGTAATTTATCAGGATCGGTTTTCTTTCCGGTTTCCAGCCAATGGTTAAAATAATCTCCCATATGATAACCGCAGAAAGGCAGCATTGCGAATGGATCGTATCGCAGCTCTCCAACCTTACCGGCAGCAGCAGCAGTCTTTTCAGACGAAGCTATAGAGCCCAGAAATGTTCCATGCTGCCAGTTGAATGATTGGTGAATCAGCGGCACAACGCTCGCCCGTCGCCCACCGAAAAGGAACGCGGATATTGGAACACCCTTTGGATCTTCCCACGCGGGATCAATTACAGGATTTTGACATGCATGTGCTGTGAAACGCGCATTCGGATGTGCTGCAGGTGTCCCCGTCTCAGGTGTCCATTCATTACCTTTCCAGTCTGTTAATTTAGCAGGTGGTTCATCTGTCATCTCCTCCCACCATACATCACCATCTTCCGTATAAGCCACATTCGTAAAAATGGTGTTTTCCTTCATTGTAAGCATACAATTAGGATTAGTTTTCATTGACGTCCCCGGAGCAACCCCAAAATAACCAGCCTCAGGATTTATTGCGTACAGACGACCGTCTTCACCAAATTTCATCCACGCAATATCGTCACCTACACATTCCACCTTCCACCCGGGAATGGTAGCGTTCAGCATTGCCAGATTTGTCTTACCGCAGGCGCTCGGAAATGCAGCTGTAATATATTTTTTTTCTCCACCACCTGGAGGTGTAATACCGAGTATAAGCATGTGTTCGGCAAGCCATCCTTCCTCTCTTGCCATTGAAGAAGCAATACGCAAAGCGAAACATTTCTTTCCTAACAGAGCGTTTCCACCATAACCGGAGCCATATGACCAGATGGTTCTCGTTTCAGGAAAGTGAGTAATGTACTTGTTATCCGCATTACATGGCCAAGGGACATCCTGCTGACCCTCTTCCAGGGGGCTTCCAACAGAATGAAGACAGGGGATGAAAACTCCATCATCACCCAGAACATCTAAAACCGCTTTTCCCATTCGTGTCATAATTTTTAAATTGTTTGCAACATAAGGGGAATCTGTTAATTCTATACCAATGTGAGCAATCTTTGAACCTAACGGCCCCATACTGAAAGGAACAACATACATGGTACGTCCCTTCATAGAACCGGTATAGAGCGCAGTCATTTCTACCTTCATCTCTTCTGGATCACGCCAATTATTATTTGGACCGGCATCTTCCTCGTTTTTTGTGCATACAAAAGTCCTATCTTCTACTCGGGCAACATCTGCTGGATCTGAAATTGCCCAATAAGAGTTTGGTCTTTTTTCCTCATTTAATTTTACATATGTACCGTTCTTAACCAGAATACCGGCCAACTCATCATACTCTTCCTTGCTGCCATCGCACCAGACAACCTGATCCGGTTGACACATTCCTGCCATTTCTTCTACCCATTCCAGAAGTTTTTTATTATTAGTTAGCGGGGTTGTGCTGCCCATAGCGCCTCCAGTTTATATTTAATGTTTAGTAAATAAGTTATTAAGATAAAGTATCTTTAAGTAAGGTTTTATTTTGATATTCTAAAACAAAAGACCATGGAATTCCAACCAATTTTTCAGTTTTTGAAACTTACTTTTTCATGATGATAATTAAGTTGATTACTATATAATGAGATATTTAATAGCAGCTATTCTCTACTTTGCATGATAAGGGTTTTGTGACTACTGAAAACAATCTGAATATACCCGCTGTTTGTGTTTCCGGGAATCTTATTAAATATCTTTTTTTCAGAACAAAGAATTTATTGAAAAGAAACTATCTCAAATTCGCATTTTATACAATCATTATCATTCTGGCAGTTTTCCACCACACTGCTGCGGCTGATCACATGAAGCTGTTAGAGCAGCTGGAGCAACTGAACCCAACAGAACAACCTACCCCCGCCAATCCTGATGATTACGTAATAGGAGATGAACTATTCGGATGGAATATCGGTGAATTACTGGGTGACTATCTTGTTCAACCAAAGCTGGGTAGTCTGGCAGTCTATAATTTGAAACGCAGCCCGGAAGCACCACCGGGCAACGTTTCGGTACGTTACTATTGAAATATCGTAATTATTTTAATAAGATAGACATTGTATAGCTTGGTTTTTGTGTGTGTTTCATTTATTGTCCAAAAGCTGTCATTCCCTCATTCTTTTAGCGGGAATCCAGGATGAATGGTCCTTTAGATACCCGATAAAGGCATTCGAGTATGACAAAGGCCACGACGCAAAAGCCTAACCGGATACCACTAAGTAAATTATAAACTTTATTAAATAACATCAGATGAAAAGATTGTGTGTGTATTGCGGATCAAGCTCAGGCAGACAGCCTGGTTACGCACAAGTAGCCAGACAGTTGGCACATGCCATGGTGAGTAAAAATATCGACCTGGTATATGGCGGAGCAAGTGTAGGAATAATGGGTGAAATTGCTAATGCCGTCCTTGGAGAAGGCGGAGACGTAATCGGCGTAATCCCGAAAGGGCTATTTGCTAAAGAGGTCGCGCACACAGGAATAACCGAATTAAGAGAAGTTGGTTCTATGCATGAACGTAAAGCATTGATGGCTGATCTCTCCGATGGTTTTATCGCTTTGCCCGGAGGTTTAGGCACGATTGAAGAAATTTTTGAAATTATAACATGGTCACAATTGGGAATGCACCGGAAGCCCTGTGGCCTACTTAACGTGAACAACTATTACGATAAGCTGATTGGCTTTCTAGATCATGCTGTTTCCGAGCAATTCATAAAAGCAACCCATCGTTCCACAATACTAATAGATGAGTATCCGGACGGATTACTGGAAAAATTTGAAGCATATAAAGCACCTGAAACCGCAAAATGGATTGATATAAAAAGTACTTAACAATACTATATGAAGACATATATACTTATATTTTTTATACTCTTTGCCTCGATTATTGTGATATTAAAATTGATCACATCACCAGAGCCGGTAAGACCCCCTGAGATTCCACTCTATATGAAGGGATATGACACAGAGAGATCTACATATCAAAACAGTGATGAAGCACATTATAAACAGAGCATGAACGAGGAGATAGATGATCAGAAAATATTGGCTTTTGCAAAAGCATTTGTTCATGTACAATCGTACATGAACAAAGCCGGCAATAAAGCAAGCTATAAAGAGACGAGGAAAATTGTACAAAACCATGGTTTAAGCGTGGAGGTCTATACAAAAATAGCATCGAGGATGAACGAAAATCCGGACTTCCAAAACAGAGTTCAAGAAATGATTAATGACGTTAACTAACCTTATTGTAAGAGATCTATAATGAAAAAGAGATACATCCAAAATATATTCATAATGCTTATTATTATTATTTTCTCCGTAAATAAAACAAGCTATGCGATTGGAAAGATTGTAAATTACTTCCTGGACGACCCGAATGCGTGGAGCGACACAAAGCGGATCACGAACGGTACACCAACAAAGATTGTAGTGAAGAATGGACTGGAAGGATTGATATTTAAACTTACGGACTTGACACCGGGAGATGTAGTCGCATTAGTCTTTCTGGAGGCGAAAAAGGTAGAAAAATTTAATAGAGAGGGATTTTGTGAAGCCGGCGACAAATTAGTACCAGGAAAAAATAGAATTGTGTCTGTTGTTACGAAGAACCACGGTAATCGCAAAAAATTTCACTATAAATTCCTATTGCAAAGAGCAATGAATCGCATGCCCATCGATATATATAACGATGGTGATGCTGTTCTTGAAAGCAGATACGATGGTACTAAGCCAGTTGAAAATATGTCAGATTTATCCGGTATTGAGCTTTTAGAGATTGAGGTCCGTTAGTCGGTTACCGTACATGTCTTTTAAGAAAGATACAAAACAGATACTAAATATATCTTTGTAATATCCGGAATCTTGCCGGTAATTCCGCTTAGGTTATTAGTCTTTGTTGCGGCCAGTGCTGTTTGCCTTCTATTTATCTCAACTTACCCTATCAGAATGACTGCAACACTACATTATGGATCAGACAGTACGTTAGAGCGGCATTGCCTGGATGACGGATTGTTTAACGCTCCCATTTAATTTATCTACTCCATTTACATAAACAATCGGTTGAATAGTCCTGGATTGTTTATCGTAATATTAAAAAATTTGTATCAGGAAATATTGTGAGAAAAAAGAGAGCACCATTGTTCAGACTTATTCAACACACAAAACCATACAGGGTTAAAATATGGTTGGCCTCAACATTCTCTATCCTCAACAGACTGTTTGATCTTGCCCCTCCTGTCCTTATCGGTGCCGCAGTGGATATAGTTGTAAGACGTGAAAACTCGATTTTTGGATCAATTGGAATTGAAAGCCTTAGGGTGCAATTATATATTTTAGGAATAATTACATTAATGATTTGGATTTCTGAGTCTATTTTTGAGTATCTTTACAAAATTTATTGGCGTAACCTGGCCCAATCGCTGCAACATCAACTAAGAATGAGTGCCTATAATCATATTCAGGATTTGGAACTGGAGTATTTTGAAGAGAGACACACTGGCGGGTTAATGGCTATTCTCAATGACGATGTCAATCAACTGGAGCGGTTCCTTGATATCGGCGCAAACGATATCATCCAGGTCATAACAACTGTTGTTGTGATTAGTATATCATTCTTCATACTCTCACCACAGGTTGGAGCGTTCGCCATGGTCCCCATTCCAATAATCTTGATTTTTTCTATCAAATTCCAGAAAAAACTTGAACCAAGGTATGCCGCTATGCGTGAGAAAGTTGGAATATTAAGCGGGCGGCTATCAAACAATCTTTCCGGAATAGCCTCTATCAAGAGCTACACTAATGAGGAATATGAATCGGGGAGAGTTGCTGATTCTTCATTAGAATATCAGGATGCTAATAAACATGCAATCGCCCTTAGTTCTGCCTTCTCCCCTCTTATTCGTATTGTGGTTGTAGTAGGTTTTATTTTAATGCTGATTATTGGAGGTATTCAGACATTAGAAGGAAGTATTGAAGTTGCGGCATATAGCGTTATCATATTCATGATTCAACGTTTATTATGGCCCCTGACCCGCCTTGGTGAAACATTGGATCAATATCAGCGAGCAATGGCTTCGACAACACGTATATTAGATTTGTTAGATACACCAATAAATATTGTATCCGGTAAAAAAAGAGTGAGCACGGATAAAATTAAAGGAAAAATAGTTCTGGACGATATTCATTTTGGGTATAAACGGAGGCCTTCTATAATGAATAGTTTCAGCGCAATAATATATGCGGGGCAAACAATCGCTTTTGTAGGAGCAACCGGTGCGGGCAAAACAACATTAATTAAATTGCTCTTAAGATTCTATGATACACAACACGGAAAAGTCCTTATCGATGGAATTGATATCAAGGAGTTGAACTTACAGGATTTGCGCGCCGGAATCGGGTTGGTAAGTCAAGATACATTTTTGATTGACGGAACAATAAGAGAAAACATTGCATACGGAAAACCCGAGACACTCATGCACCATATTATTGAAGCCGCTAAGATTGCGGAAGTACATGAGTTCGTTAATAGTTTGCCTGATGGATATAACACACTTGTAGGTGAAAGAGGACAAAAACTATCCGGAGGACAACGCCAGAGAGTATCTATAGCAAGGGCAGTATTAAAGGACCCTCCAATACTGATATTTGATGAGGCAACTTCCTCGGTTGATAATGAAACTGAGGCTGCTATACAGCGGTCACTTGAAAGAATAACAGAAGGAAGGACAACTATCATTATTGCACACAGGCTCTCTACCATAAGACATGTAGACCAAATCTATGTCATTGAAAATGGTAGAATAATTGAGAAGGGAGTTCACGAAGAATTAATTGCCTTAGCAGGAGGGCAGTATTCCACACTTTGGAAAGTCCAAACAGGCGAGATATCTGGTCAAACAGTAAAACACTAAAGAATCTTATACTCCATTTAAGTGAAATTGCTTTTACCGTTTACCGTAATGTAAAAGCATAGTATTAAGACACCAACGGCACAAATCAGCGTCAGGCCATTTCTGCTTGAATTGATAACTACAGTGCCCCAGGCACATCCGTAAATTTTTCTATATTTGCAATATATTCGTTATCTGTAATCCGATTTTTCGTCTTGCGTCTTTTGCATTATTTTACTATCATCTATAAGTGTTTCCAGCAGCAGGGCCATGCGTGCACCCACCAATACAGGATTATCCGTGGCAAATATTAAACCTCCATTTTTTTTGAATTATATTTAAACTATGGCCTCCATCTCAAATATTATAAAAATGTCAAAAAGCAACCCGTTCTCCGATATAAGGATGGTGAAGTGGGTTACAAGGCTGCTCTCTTTTCAGATAGACGGTCGTCTGCCCAGTGGCTTCAGTTTTCCACCTTACCTTATACACATAACACCAACTAATCTATGCAACTTACGTTGTAAAATGTGCGGGCAATGGGGAGAAACCGGTAATTATAATAACAAAGATTCCGATCTTTTAAGAGAAACTATGAATATCGAGGAATTTGAGAGACTTATCGATGATGTCGCTAAGTTTTCACCAACAATTTTCCTGACAGGAGGAGAACCATTCTACTTTAAAGACATAATCAGGCTGTTAAAATATATAAAGAAGAAAAACCTGATTTGCTGGGTAATCACTAACGGAACGCTTCTTGATAAATATGCAGATGATATTGTCAAAATTGGAGTTGATGTGTTATATATTTCGGTTGATGGACCGGAGAATGTACACAATGAGATCAGGGGTATCCATGACGGTTACCAGAAGATTGCTTCTGGTATAAAGAAAATTACTCATGCAAAGGAGAAATTCAATAAACAGAGACCTCTTTTATGCCAGGTATTCACGATAACTGATTATTCATTTCCCTACCTGGAAACTATTTACGAGACAACTGAAGATCTGGGTTTTGAAATGTTGCTTGTTAAACATCCCTATTTTAATAATACAAGAACCGGTAAAAACTATGAGACATTGATGAAAAAGGTATTTCAATGTGATGCACCGTCTTGGCAAGGATGGGTAACTGACGAAACAAAGATAGACACACAAATCGTACAGAATAGCATTTCAAGTTTACTTCTCAAGAAACACGAATTCAAACTTGCTTTCTTTCCTGCCATTAAGGTCTCTGATATACCACAATACTATTCTACCGAACAAGATAATTTCTATAATGGTGGTAAATCAAAAAATAAAGTACAACGCTGCATCGCACCATGGACACAAACAATGGTATACCCTAATGGCGATATAGTCTTTTGTAATGACAACCCTGACTTTGTATTAGGAAATGTAAAAACCGAAAGGTTTTCGGACATATGGAACAATAATAAATCCCGAAAGTTCAGGAAGTTTATCAAAAAAAATACTCTACCTATTTGTTCAAGATGCTGTGGGTTACATTATCACCCGTTCTACCGTTCCGGCAAAAGCTTAAAAACAATTGCAAAGTAGTCCGTTAGCCTTATTCGTTTTACTACTGTCAGTGAGAGGATCCAGTTAATTTAATATTATGAAGTGGTATAAAATATTTACACCAGAATTAAAGGAACTTATAGAAAGCAAAAATCTAAAGGGATTAAACCTTCTATTAAGAGAAATACACCCTGCTGATATTGCTGACATAATCAGAGAACTAGACCCCGCAGAAAGAGTAATAACACTTCGTGTTCTTGACAAGACAAAGATAGCAGAAGTTTTTTCCCTATTGGATCCTGAAGAGGAAGAAGAGTTGCTCGGATACTTTACTGAACGTAGAGCAAAAGCGATTCTACTTGAAATGGACCCAGATGACAGAACACAACTCCTTGACGAACTCCCCGCGTCAATGGTAAATAAACTCCTGAAACTCTTTCCCGTAGACGAAAGAGAGGAAACAAATATTTTGCTCAATTATCCACCTGAATCGGCGGGTAGGATAATGACAACGGAATATGTAGATTTAGGAACAGAGATTACTGTCTCTGAAGCATTAGAACATATAAGAAGAACCGGGCCTGATAGAGAAACAATTTATACCTGCTATGCAATAAATGAAAATAGGGTGTTGTGTGGTGTTGTTTCTCTTAAAGACATTATTCTGGCAAAGCCTGATCAGAAAATTAGTCAGATAATGAGCGAAAACGTTTACAAGGTAAATACTACGGATGACCAGGAAGAAGCAGCAAAGGCAATTCAAAAGTATGATTTTCTCTCTCTCCCAGTTGTGGATAGTGAAAATCGTCTGGTTGGTATTATTACAGTAGATGATATTCTTGATGTCGTAGAGGAAGAAGCAACAGAAGATTTTCATAAGATGGCAGCTATTCAAATGCCTGAGGAGAGATATTTCCGTGCTGGATATTTTAAACAACTTTCAGGAAGAGTAGGATGGCTTTTTGTTCTGGTCCTGGCATCGACTATCTCTGGTAAGGTCCTCCAGAAATATTCAGTGGCCCTGAGTACCATAATAGCACTCGCATATTTCATACCTATGCTGATGGGAGCCGGTGGTAATATTGGATCACAATCATCTACTCTCGTAATAAGAGCCCTGGCTACAGGAGAATTAGCATTAAGACAATGGCGGAAAGTACTTGTAAGAGAAGCGTGTGCCGGTTTTGTAATAGGTGCGGCACTTGGGACTACCGCTTTTTTTATAGCCATATTTTTACTTCAAAATACCATGCTGGGTATTACCGTAGGTATCTCTGTTGCAACGGTCGTCACTGTTGGAAATCTGGCAGGGGCCGCAACACCAATGATATTTAGCTACTTGAAACTTGATCCGGCTATTGTATCTGCACCTCTTATTACTACAATTATAGATGTAACCGGAATTATTATTTACTTTGAAATAGCAAGAAGGATGCTTAGTATACACACCTGAAAGATCATCAGGGAATGTATATACGAATTTATATCATATATCAGTGGCATCCGGTTGTGTTTTTGCTTATACGTTTTTGTCATACCCAATTCCTTTATCGGGTATCTAAAGAACCGTTCATCTTGGATTCATGCTAAATGAATACGGGAATGACAACTTTAGGACAATAAATAGAACAAGTACAAAAACTAATCAGACATCACTAATCAAGGCAATGATTCCTTCAATTATGAGCAGATACACTTCTCTCCAATTTTAGATCTATTCAGATTATCTTCATTTTGGTACCCTCTTGACTCTTTGATTATCCCTCAGCAGTGTACGGTTAGTTTTTTGCAAGTATGGTTCTTTAATATCTAAACCGTCGGTAGAGACGTAGGGCGAGGCTTGAGCCTTGCTATTTATGTACGGAAGCAAACCTACCCGTCCGAACGGCTTGACCGAGCGGGAAGGATTGCCCTACGTGTTACGTGTAAAAACCTAACCGGATGATGCTGATTATTCCTCAGTTTCACCTCTGTGTATATGTGTATAAAGGTGTAAGCATTAATTTACCCCCAGGTCTTAATTCAATTAAATTGATGACTGAGAACAAACTGACTGACAAACAGCAATTCAGATCTGATTAGTACTCTAGAGTAAATATTTTACCAATTTGGGTAATAAATTGTGTGTAAATGGTATCGTTCTACTTGATTTATGATGCTACGTTGTAGAATCTGATGACTGCTGATCGAATGGCGCTACCCACCTGAATGACTAAATATACTTCTTAGCTGGATGTGACTCAATAAAAAAAAGGGTAAGAATCTTAGCGACTCTTACCCTTTTTATTTGTCGGATTAGAAATCCGATTTACTCACAACACATATTAGAACTTAACTGATGTCATTAAGTAAGCCCAGTCAACTCCACGATCAACTCCGCCGCCTGTATCTTCAATCCAGTCACCAGCAAAGAAGTGTGAATAACCGGCTGTTACACCAAAGTTCTTAAGGAATTTATACTTAACCGTAATGTCAAGTTCCTGTCCAAGCTCATCATCAACATCTCTGATTTCTCCGTTAAGATCAGTGTATGTATCAGAACCTGTTCTGTTAACTCCACCTGGTCCACCATAACCGATACCTCCACCAACGTTATAGAGGTGATCCGCTTCCTCATCCATATCGAATAAGTGAAGCTTAGCGTCAACAACAAGTTTCTTTGTTGGCTTAAAGCTTAAGTGTATCTGATGGTCTACAATGTTCTGCCAAGCAGTCAAATCCATATAACCATTGTGACCATGACCGGTAGGATAGAGATGATCAAACGTCTTTGCGGAACCAGAATCAGCTCTCTTATCACCACTTGCATATGATAGTGCGTAACCTATCCTAGGTGTCCATGGTAAATTCTTAAAAGTATAACCTGTACCGGCGTATATAGCAAAAGCCTGAATACGGTTAGATTGATTTGTGTTTGATCCTGTTGATGTACCTGCTGCTGCAGTTCCTGTTGCAGGATCAAAATCAACCAAGCGTCCCACAGTTCTAAATCCTTCAACCGTTCCAAACTGCCATGCTGGCTCTACGGTGTAGTCAAGACCTGGCAATGCTCCAATATTTCTTCCGTCAAGCCTGAAACCTAAAGTGTATCTCTGCTCACCTGAAGATCCAGCACCTCCAGTAGCCGCTCCAACAACAACACCTGCACCCTGAGTGTCCTCAGCAGATCTTGCTCTTGCGAGGAAATAAGGCTCGAAAACATTACCGTCAGCGACCTTGAAGTGTGAATAGATACCGTAAAGAACCTCATCCGTATCATCACTTGGAGAATCACCAGAAGCAACACCTGTTTCCTTCTCATTTATCTGCCATGCAAAAGCGTCTACCCAATGTTTCTTACTATCACTAGCCCATCTCAGCCTAGCACCATCGTAACCTCTTGTCTGGTTAGCCCAAGGTAATGCACCGATCAATCTCTGGTTACCATAAGCAGCTCTCCATCTACCAATTCTCAGTTCTACATTTTTCAAGACAGAAGATACATTTTCCAGATTTCGCAGTTCCACATATGCCTCCTGCGCTGAAGTCCTGGATCCCCTATTTCCGACAGTAGTCGAATCAACACCAAATGTACGTGCATCCTGAAGTTCGACATATGCTCTCACATTTCTGTTAACATTGAAGTCGAAGTTCATATGGACCCATTGCAGTGTAAAATCCTGAGTCTCATTACGCCCTAGATTTGTGTTTGGTTTTGTACCAGTAAGGCCAGTCAAAGTGGTAGCCGCACGATTAGTTCTACCATCGTTTCCACCACCACCTCTTGTAACACCGCCTAATCCAAAAGCAGCTGTATCCATAATCATCTGATTTCGAATTTCATATCTGTGCCTGATATGTAGTCCAATATTCAATCCCTTTATCTTGCCTTTACCTGCAGTCACGTTGCTTCCAGGCCTGGATTCCAGAGACTCTATCCTCTTGATTAGGTCAGCTAAAGCTGGACCTTCCTGGGCCTTTACATCCTGCACACCAACCAAAGCACAGGCTGATGAAATCGCGAAAACAGACGCAAAAATAATAAAATAATTCCTGATTTTCGTCATACTAAAATCCCCCCCCAAAAAAAATAAAAATAAGCCTTAGAGCTCTAATACACTTACGTTAATCACTATAATCTTGGCAATTATAAAAAAAACTACTACTAATAGCAAGTACTATTTTTATAAAAAATTTACATAATTCTGCTACAGATGCATTAACATTATGCTTTTAGGTCGGTACTTAATCCGTGGGTTACTTCACGCTCTCGTAACATACTATATGAACATGCTTTACGAGAGCAAAGAGTTACTTTTAAAAATATACGTCATACTAACTACATCTTTTCCAGATTATCATCTATTTTACTATTGTGCAATTAATCAATCTTCACACAAATTATCTTTTTATCCTATACGAAAAACGGAAAAACCAGTGTGGATTAAAATTACGCAGTCTATCCACCTGAATTACAAGCCAGCGACTATTTTCCTCCTCCGAGACCTATTCCCAGTTTTGCTTCGACATTGTATACTCTTTCCAGCATATCATGCTGTGATTTAATGCGTGATAGTTGGTTTACCATTGGGGCCCAGCCCCACCACCATGCATAGTCCTGCTGGCCGTGTGCCACACCTTTGTATCCCTTGAGCGCATACCAGAACCACATGTTTCCATACTCAGTTTCTATCTGGCTAGGGTTACCATCATCGTGCCTGAAATTAGCATAAACACCGAGTATCGGACCAACGACAGGGATCTTACCTTTTGCCATCTTAAAAGCCTTGTAAACACCTTCACCGAGCAGTTTTACACCCAGCTTATCGGCAAGTACATCGCCCATAGGATAAGGAGCCCTGCCTTTTACGTCAATCCAGCCCTTCTCAAAACACTCTTCTACGAGCAACTGGGCTTCATCACGCTTACGATATGCGGCAAACATATATTCATCAAGGGCCTCAAACCATAATCTTGCAAACCGCCCACTATGACAATTACTGCAAAGTTCCAGCCATCTTTCAAGCTTTCTCTTGTTTTCACCATCGTAAAGATCTATCTTCTTATTTAAAGGAGGAATAGTAATTCCATAAGGATAATCCTTCATGCTGGATTTGAACTCTACCTGAACAGGCGGAATAGTACCCATTCTCCAACGACCCTTAGATGTTACATTATGCCCCCATTTACCGGTTGTATTGTTGTACATATGACAGACCTGACAGGTAGGAGCACGCATTTCCGGCCCGCCAAGCTGTAAATCATTCAAACCTTTATCAAATGCCCAGTTGTCACCCTCCATCGCGTAGATAACACCCATTTTTGATTCTTTGTAAGTTTCAGCATCAGGATGGTCTGCACCCATGTGGCACGAATAACAAGCCTCAGGTTTCCTTGCCTCTTCCGCACTAAACTTATGTCGTGTATGGCATGGATCGCACCTCTCCATTGCAGGATGGCATTGGTCACACCCTATAAAGGAATAGCCCTCCCCCCTCCTGAAGCCTTCTACATACCAGGGTACCACAACATTTGAAATCCACGATGCCCTGTGACTTGGTCTTCCGTCTACTATCTCTGAGGCGAACTCCTCTACTTGCTGCCGGTGACACTTCTTACAAACGTCATCAGCTACAGGCATAAACAGTTCATCGTGACTCTCACCATGACAGAAGTTACAGGTTACCTGGTCTATCTTCATACCAGATGCTTCCTCAATCGCCCTTGTCTTTTCTGCAAACTGAGCATTTTTCCTGGGATTTGCGTGAGTAGACGTCCTCCAGGACCTTACAATACCGGGAGTTACCTCATCATGGCAACCCATGCAATCTCCTGAAGCATAATCATCAAACAGATCTTTGAAAGCGCTTAAATCGGGTCTTATATAATGATTCTTCGGACTCCAGTACATGTGGAGCGGCGTTGGTTTATAATAGTCAGCCCAAGGGCCACTACCCTTCTCCAAACCAACCCAGTTTTCAAATCCTTTTTGACCTTTTTCAGTCGGAAAAACTAATCTTTCCGGAGATGGATTTGGGGACCCCTGCGCAAATACAGCACCGCCACTTAATATCAGAAAAGCAACACAAATTAACAATGCGATACCGACTCTAAAATTTCTCATGTAGCCCCTCCTCTCACTCTGAAATCATGAACATACAAAGTTTGGATAAAAACCTTACCTTGTCTGCAAATCTTACCAAAAGTCTACAACAAACGATACAAATGTCAACTACAATCTACTATATAATGAAATGTTTTCAAAGCATATATGTCTATTAAAGTGGTGAAGTACAATATACAGTGCCCCCCCTGCTCTCCAAGTAAAGCAGTCATCGTTAAAACGAGGTTTAAGGACAAACTAATAAACCATTAAACCCAGAAAAAAACACTCTATAGCAATGCAACAATAACACTATAAACCAAATGAAAAATAGCCTTTACATACCACCTTCTTTCAAAAGGTATGTATGTTCATTTTACGTGCTCGACATTCTCAAAATACTCTTTTCGCATTTCATGTCTTTTTGGGATATGGCAATTACCACAGATCTTAAAGTCAAAAGAGATACGAGCCAGTTTTTGTCCCTCTTTAACATCACCTTTGTGCTCTCCTGCCATAAGGTGACTGTACACCTCTCCCGGGCCATGGCATGCCTCACAACCAACACCCTGCTCTGAGTAAACCTTCTTATCTTCCCGGTAACCTGTGGTATGGCATTTATAACATTTCTTTTTATAATCAGCAGTGCCTTTTCTATAGTCTGGCTCTTTTTCTATCCTCTCAAATGTCTTAAACTTTGTCTTACTCCACCTTTCGACATGTTCCGGATGCATTTTCTTGTGGCATCTAATACATTTCCGCCTTCCAACATATATCTGATATTCGCCTGTCGGGCTATAGAAACTCTCCACTCTCAGCCTGTCTTTAGATTCAGGGTTTAATTCATGGAGCCGCTTCCACATTTTTATAAATTCTTCAGCAGAGGCGGTACGGGGGCCTTCCATTTCTTTCCTGTCTGCATGAGACCCTTCATGCGCACGTTCAGATTCGAGAGCTCTGCCATTGCCACCATGACATACCGTACATCCATAAATATCATAAGCAATGGGAAGCCCTTCGGGATGTAATTTAATCAATTCATCTTCATCGATATGACACGTCATACATCTTTCTACCCGATGTCCGTTCTCCTGATTACTCCAAAGGCCCTCACCTTTGAGCAATATCTGCTTTATCTTAAACTTTGTGCTTTTCAACCCCTTAATTTTGTTCTCCAGTTCTTCTGCCTTTTCCGGATCACCCCATTCAGGATTGGACCAGAATCCATAGCTTTCTTCTGCCTTAGCAATCTTCTTCTTGATAACGGCTCTCTGGTGTTGTTTCCATTCAGGATTATACTCTTTATAAAACCACACCACTGAGACACCCAGCATCAAGACAGATATTACGAGCAACCATATTAATTTTACGTATTGACCCATTAATTTAAAAGTTCAGAGCAGTATTAAAAATTTGAAGAGACAATATGTATTTAACATTAAATACATATCTCAGGAAAATCTTGATAGGAATTAGCCACATAATTGCCATTAAACTCACAAAAATATAGTATCTTGTAATTCCCAAAGTTTTATAGAAACTTTTGAAAATTAGCCTGGGAACAATTATGCAAATACTGAAATATAAAATGAAAAACGCAAACCCTCCTGCAATGTGAAAATTCGTCATCTCAACCAGCGGCGCAGCCTTTACAACTGCCTTATCTTCCCATGGCCAGTAAAATACTCTTCCCGGGCCTCGGAAAAACTGTCCGACAATTATCAGGATATACCACATTGCATAACCAAAGCAGAAAGCAGACACCGCAATTGGTCTCGCTCTAAAGGAGTACCTGCCAACACCGGACTCTTTATTTGGATCAATAAAAGGCAAGACTATTAAACCCACAAGCAATATAGAAGGAATTACAACCCCTGCCAGCCATGGATCAAAATATATAAGCAGTTCCTGGAGCCCGATAAAATACCACGGAGCCCTCTCATCAAGAGGAGTATCAGATGGATTTGCCAGTTCTTTCAGTGGTGCATCCATAAAAAGAGACCACACCATAATTATAAAGGTAAATACCAGCGCCGCAATAAACTCTATCCCAACAGAGTCACGGAGGTGCTTGACGGTATAGTCCTGCTGTTTCGGAGTTAATGTCTCAAAACCTTCTTTATATTTAGCAGTTACATGAATATCCTTAACGTATTCCCACTCCCTCTTTGACATACGGACTATTACTTCATCTTTTTCTTTTGACTCGTCTTGTGCTTCAGCCATATTTTGTTCTTCCTGATATAATGTATGTTACTTACTGCCTCTTAAGATAGTGTTAAAGTGGACCTGAAACCCCTCCCGCCCTTCTAATTCGCCAGAAATGAAAACCCATTAAACCGGTTATTCCGAGAGGGAGTGCTATCGCATGCAAAAGATAAAATCTTAGTAATGTGGGCTGCCCAACTGCAGCGCCACCTACCAAAATGGAATTCATGTCTTTTCCCGATTCTAACAATGCAAATGGTCCCTTTGCCCCTAATAAAGGAGCGTTCTCACCCATGCTGCATCCTATAGTAACTCCCCAGTAAGCCAGTTGGTCCCATGGAAGCAAATACCCGGTAAAACTTGAAAGCATAGTCAATACCAGCAGAATTACCCCTACAATCCAGTTTAATTCCCTTGGAGGCTTGTATGCTCCTGTTAAAAACACACGCAACATGTGAAGAGATACAAACATCACCATTAAGTGTGCAGTCCACCTATGCATATTCCTAATTAAAACACCAAATGGCACAATGTATCGAAAGTCCTCAACATTCGCATAAGCTTTGTTGACATCAGGATTATAATAAATCATTAGAAACGCTCCCGTGCATGAAAGCAATGCGAAGAAAAAAACACTCAAGCCCCCCAGGCAGAATGTGTACATTATTATCCTTTTACCGCCTGCACTCATATTGTACGGATGCAATTGCATGATCTTGGCAATTCCGCGCATAAGACTATTTATAGGAGACAAAGGCTTGAATTCGCCAAACAAAAGGTCTCCAAATATAGCCTTCCATACTTGTGTACCCTTTGCTACATCTTCTATGTTTTTAGCTTTTTCAACTTTTTCCTTATTTTCTTCCATAAATAAACTAACTCCTTATCAAAAGACAGAACAACCATGTCATACCAGTTTTTGCCCACGCGTCACTTCGTACAAAATTTAGCAAGTCAAAACTGAATACCGATTCAGAGAGGCATTATAAAATCAAGGCCTACAATTTTCTCCTTATCAACAATCAAACGCCCATCATCACCTACGGCAACATGCGCGCGCGCCAAAGGTTTTGGTGGCGGACCGGCAAAGTTTACTCCATTTTTGTAAAACTGCCCTCCATGGCAAGGGCATTTGAATATTTGTTCATCTTCAAGCCATCTTGGCTGACACGACAAGTGTGTACATACCGCTATAAGCGCGTAAATGCCTTTATCCTCTCTGATAATCCATACCTTGCGCGTTTCTACGAGCGTTACAGAACCCAAAGGATAATCTTCCGGCTTGCCTGCTTTAAAAATACTCGAAGGTTCATACGATACCCTTGGGATCAAATAACGAACTACAGAAAAACTCCACAGAGAAACAAGCCCCCAGAATGACAGCCATGCACCCCAGAAAAGGCATCTTCTTGTTATCGTCTTTGGATGGTCAAGAAGTGCACCAGGCTCGTAAGGCCCTTTAATTTCCGTTGTTGCATTCTCCCTTATACTCTTTAGATATTTTACGTCTATTTTATTGACCATATTTGGAAATTAACGAAAAATCACTTTCAACGTTAAAAAGAGAGCAAATCTACTGTAACTTACGAGAAGCATAGGGAATAACTAGAGATGCATTACAAAAAAAATCTTTAACCGTTCGCACTACTTATCAATACAATATATTTTTCCAGCAGTGTCCTGTTAGGTTTTTCCGTGTAATACGTAGGGCAATTCTTTAGGTTTGCTCTTGTGCATTAAGCGCAAGGCTAAAGCCTCGCCCGACATATCTTCCGACAGATCGGGTACAAAAACAGTACGCACAAAGACCTAATCGGACACTGCTGATATATTTTAATATTAAAATAATTAATCTTTTATTAAGTATGGAGTGAAGCGTATTAAATGCGCAAAAGGTGTTCCACTCAAAAACAAAATAGCCACAAACACATAAACACTTACTATTAAACAACATATACAATTATACCCTCTAAAAAAAACAACTTCATTGCCACCTCCACACACCTTCATTTTGACATCCTGTCAATACATATTACAAATTAATAAAAATAAAGACATTGTGTCAGCGCTTAATAGGAAAAATCTTGTTTACTCCGTAAAAATGTAGTATTGAAAACTGTAGACAAAAAATAGATTGAAATATTGTACTTATTAAAAACCACTCATTTCAGGTCGCTATCATAACAAATGATGATCCTTCAACTCCGCTTAGCTAACAAGGAAATTTGCCAGGGCGGTATGATGCTGTGCAATGGGATGACACAGTAGGATGACTGGGAGTTACACAAAATAAAACACTTGTAATCAAAACATTGAAATTGTAGACTTTTTAGTAGTGATGTCCGGTTAGATTTTTGTGTATGCTACTTTTGTCATACCCGAACGCCTTTATTGGGTATCCAAAGACCTGTTCATCCTAGATTCCCGCTAAGCTTGTCCTCGTGAAAACGGGGAAGAACGTGGAATGACAGCTTTCGGACAATATACCAAGTTAAAGGAGAATATAATGAGAAAAATCGTGGTTATATTAAACATAGCTGCTTTATTAACAATATTCTCTTTTTATGGATGTAGCATTGCCGATCAAGCGAATAGTAGTTTAGATAGTGATTCCTCAACTACCCCATCACCCACAGCAACAACACACATTGTTGAGATGACAGGTAATTATGAGTTTGTTCCCTCTTCATTGACAATTAAGCAGGGAGATAGTGTGGAATGGGTTATGAACAGCCCAAAGCCTCACGAAGTCGCAAGTGGGACGGTAATTGAAACGGAAGATGGGAAGGAGGGTGTACCTGATGACCTCTGGAACTCTGGTAAAATGGTTTCGGGGAGTTTTACCTACACTTTTAACTCTACCGGTACATTTCCTTATTACTGTGATTCTCATGTTGATCAGGGAATGGTAGGGGAAATTACGGTTGAATGATATTCTCATGAAGAATATCAATACGTGATTCGACGCCACCACCGGGGAAAGTGTCCCAATCTCAGTTTCTCGCATCATTGATCATCGTCATTGGCTTTTTAGCCATATAATGATGCCAAGTGAACATTGATACTCTTACATCTTAAACCCTATCAGGAATTTTGAGCCTCTTTTTCCAGAATAATTTTCAGCTCATCTAAACTTAAGCTAATCCAATGGCATTGGCCTCGCAGGAAGGCAAATATTATGTTGAATAGTAAATTTGCTGCATTGAATTTTGTTTATGTCGCAATGATTACTCTGCTCGCCCTTTCTTGTATATCGTTCGTTGGATGCAGCAAAACTGATAAAAACAAAAAAGATGAAGTAGAAACGGATAAAGTAGTCACATTAATTCAATGGCTTAAAGATAAAGATAGAAGTGTACGGCAGATGGCAGCAGAGCAGCTGGGGGAGAGAAAAGAAACCCGCGCTGTTGAACCCCTGATTTCTGCACTAAAAGATTATGACAGAACTGTCCGATGGAGTGCGGCAGAGGCGCTGGGGGAGATAAAGGATGCACGTGCGGTTAAACCCCTGATTGCCGCACTTAAAGATAAAGACAAAGGCGTACGGTGGAGTGCAGCAGGGGCACTGGGAGAGATAGGCACACCTGCAGTGGAATCCTTGATTGCTGCGTTGAAAAATTTTGACAGTAGAGTCCGGCAGTATGCAGCAGCAGCACTGGGAAAAGCAAAGGATGTCCGTGCTGTTGGTCCCTTGATTACTACATTGAAAGATGCCGACAATAGCGTTCGGGACGCTTCTGCAAGGGCACTTGGAAAAATAAAGGATGCACGAGCTGTAGAACCCTTGATCGCGGCACTAAAGGATGATGACAGCGGTGTCCGGCGGGACGTTGTAGGAGCGCTGGGAGAGTTAGAGGATACCCGTGCAGTCCAACCATTGATTGACGCACTGAAGGACAATAATAGTACTGTCCAATGGTGTGCGGCAGAGGCATTGGGAAAGATAAAGGATGCCCGATCAGTTGAGCACTTAATTGATACACTGAAAGATGATGACGGAAGTGTCTGGAGGAAAGCAGAAGAGGCGCTGAAAGAGATGGAAGGAAAAGTTTCAGAATGAAATATATAATCAGAGTATTTGCCTTAATTATCGTGATATCCATAGTCGCTAATTCATGTAAGAAGTCTGAAAATGTTAAAGTTAAAAGGAACGAGAAGATGCAGGAACTTACACCAGAGCAGGGAGGTTTGGCAGGATCCATGAAGAAGGCATCCATATCAATGAGGAGATTGGCAAGAGCGGTAGAATATAATGACTGGGTACAGATGGATTTATTAACAAAAGGACTCAAAGAGAATATAGGCTTCAATTGTGTTGAATTATATATGATTGAGAATAATGATATTCCACACGAGTTTACGGTATTAAGCAGCAAATTTAACAATGCATTAAATAAATTAATGTTATGCAGTAAAGATCAAGACACCGGCAATGCGAATGTAGAATTTAATAATCTGGTAAAGTCGTGCGACGCATGCCATGAAAGTTTTAACAAAGACGCAAAAACAAAATTAGACTTTACAGACGAGGGGCAAAAGCAGACACATTAAAACCGGCTTGATTTTTATGCATCAGCAGCTTCTGTTTTTTCAGTCTCAATTCCAGAAATTTCTGTTTTCGCCTTTCCCTGGGCTCTGAACTGCATCTCAAACAGTTTTTTATACAGTCCTCCATATGCAAGAAGTTCATGGTGGAGTCCTGTTTCAACGATTCGCCCCTTATCAAGCACCACGATTAAATCCGCATGCAATATGGTTGACAGCCGATGAGCAATAACGAATGTAGTGCGGTTTTCCACAAGCCTGTAGATAGCTTTCTGAATGAGTTGTTCTGTCTCTGTATCCACGGATGAAGTAGCTTCGTCCAGGATGAGAATGCGTGGATTGGCGAGGATGGCACGGGCAATGGCAATACGTTGTCTCTGACCTCCAGAAAGTTTAACACCCCGTTCTCCTATTACAGAGTCATATCCATTCGGTAATGTTACAATAAAACCCTGCGCATTTGCAGCAACAGCGGCACTCTTAATCTCTCTATCAGGCGCATCAGGTCGGGCATAAGCAATATTGGACTTTATGGTATCGTTAAAAAGAAAAGGATCCTGGAGCACCATGGCCATTTGCTTACGCAGGGAATGGAGTTTGATATGTTTAATATTATAACCGTCAATGCAGATATCCCCCTTTGTGGGGTCATAAAACCGGGGAATCAGTTTGGTAAGAGTAGTCTTACCACTACCACTGGGACCAACCAGTGCAATCATCTGGCCAGGTCGAGCCGCTATGTTGATATCGGTGAGGACTTCAGTGCCCTGGTTATACATGAAGTTAACATGCCTGAATTCCACGATTCCATTAACCGGTGGCAATTCCACAGAATCAGGGCTATCTTTTAAATCGGATGGTGTATCCAGTATCTCAAAGATTCTTTCGGTTGAAACAATAGCACGTTGTACCTGGTTGTAAAAACGAGTCAAACCGGTAATAGGACCGTACATCATCTGGAGATAAGGGAAGAATATCACAAATGTACCAACGGAAAGTTGTCCCTGCAAAACCTTGTATCCGCCCAGGCAGATAACAACAACCGCCCCCATTTCAGTGATAAAGTCGATAACAGGTCGTAAGGTAGAAGCAAGTCGTAATATCCGGATATTCAAGTTGTAGCTTTCGTAGTTCTTCTTCTGAAAGCGTTCCAGCTCTTCAGCTTCTTTTGCAAATCCGGAAATAACCTTTATACCTGAGATATTATCCTGAATCAGGGAATTAAGTTCCCCTGTCTTGTCTCTCAAAGAACGAAAGGCCTTTCTGATCCTTTTGCCAAAGTTATAAGTACAAAGGGAGATAAATGGGCAGATTAATAGTGCAACAACGGAGAGCTGCCAGTCGAGCCTAATACAAAAAAAGATAATCCACCCAAATTTGAACATATCGGTAATAAAGGTAATAATTGGGCCAACAATTGCCTGCTCGATTGAATTGACGTCATTCATGAGACGACTCATAATATTGCCGGTTTTATTATTTTCAAAATAGGTGAGGGGGAGTTGCTGAATGTGGCCATAAAGTTGATTTCTCAAATCATAAGTGAGCCTTTGACCCAATCCTGCAGAAATGAAACCATGAACCAGCATAATACTGCCGCTTACGGCATTCATAATAATAAAACTCACGGCAAGAAAGATCAGCGTAACAATGGTGGCGTTATAACTTTTAAACCAATTGGAATGGACATACTGAGAGGCGGTTAATAAAGGTTTTGATAGAGGGATAGCACTCTTCCGCCCGTATGCATCTGTTTTGTCCAGCACTCTTGCATCATTCCGGTCAGATTGGGTATTTTTCAAATACTTATCGGCTATCTTTATTTCATCTACTGCGATGCCTAATATCTGTATTGGTAAAACCGCTATATATGTACTAAGTGCTGCGAGTATGAGAATAATTACAGACTTATGCCAGTACGGTTTTAAATAACCCAGCAGCCTAATATACGTGCCTTTTGAAGAGACGGCTTTTTCCATAGGTATTATTTAGTTTCTGTACGGAAATGAAGCTTTAAAGACTCCTCCTAATCCGATTATCAGTCTTTTTACCTTTCCAATTAGCAACAATTTGAAAAAACTTCAAAATCTGGTTTTCTGTCTGAACCGAGACATAC
>Ga0209045_1000173_pt1 | contig 82411 bp, 66 predicted proteins | sample SaaInlLV_10m_DNA_4_FD_184664 | JGI IMG/M metagenome (GOLD analysis project Ga0209045, IMG submission 184664) | Marine microbial communities from expanding oxygen minimum zones in the Saanich Inlet - Saanich Inlet SI072_LV_200m_DNA (SPAdes) (version 2) | ecosystem: Environmental > Aquatic >...
GACCGGTTGACAGCCTGCTCAATGACTCGATCTTCGATGTCGAGACAGATACGGCCCTTCGGTTCCATGGGAGCTCTGTTCAGGTGGCAGGCGGCAGCGGGGCATCCGGGGGGAATCGCGCCTTCCCAGTCAAGCTCGCCGCCCGGATTGACGATCCGGCTCAGTCTTCCGTCGGGGTTGTCTTGATAGAGGACTACTACCGCAGCCGCTATGTACCTCACTACCGGCCCCTCAACAAGCAACGGTGTCCATCCCCACCAACGGGATGGATGTCCTGGAACGTCTACTTTGACCGGGCGGGTGAGGAAGAGAACCTGGCGGAGGCCAGATTTGCCGAAAAGCACCTGAAGCCGTATGGGCTTGACATCTGGTCGATAGAGTCCTGGCAACCAAACTCCGACACACTGCCGGTGAGGGCGTTCCACAACCTGTGCCTCGAGGGCCACCCGGAGCAGTTTCCGCATGGGATGAGATGGCTGGCTGACCAAATTCGTGAGCTCGGCTTCAAGCCGGGGATCTGGACCGCCCCTTTCGGGACCGGCAACTCAGAATTTTACACCAGGCATCGGAAGTGGTTTCTTCACGACAGCGAGGGCAAACCGATGACCAACTGGTGTGGGAACTACCTCTTGGACCCCACCCAGGACGAGGTCCTCGAGTACATGCACGAGATGCATCGCCATATGGCAGAGGAATGGGGGTACGAGTTCTTCAAGATCGACGGCATGTCGGGGCGGTCCCACGGCTATTCAGCCCACTTCTTTGAGCGGCCTGAAGTCCAGGAGGCCTGCGAGAACCCCACCCCGGACGCCTTCTCGCACTGTGTCGCAGCATTCCGTGAAGGCATTGGAGAAGACGCGATATTTCTGGCCTGCCAGGGGCATTACAGCGGACCTGACGTCGCTTACGCTGATGCAGGCCGAATCGGCGGGGACATTGTCTCGCCAAATCAGCCGTCCAAATGGCACAATGTGTTGAGCCAGGCCAATGCCACGCTGAATCAGCTCTTCGTTCACAACATCGTCTGGTATGGCGATCCGGACACGTTGTTAGTGGGCACGACTCATGACTTGTCTGCGGCCCGAGTGACTGCAACTGTGGTTGCGCTGCCGGGGCAATTGATGTTCGCGGGCGACAAACTCGCGGAGCTTCCTGATGAGAGATTGCGGATGATCCAGCAGGCGTTGCCGGTCTGCGACGTCCGTCCGCTCGACCTGTTCCCCATTTTCGGCCTCAAGCCCATTTGGGACCTCAAGATCAGTCGCCCCTTCGGTGCCTGGGATGTCGTGTCAGTTTTCAACTGGGCGGGAGATGATACGCGAGCTGCCACTGTAACGTTTGGGGAACTGGGGCTGCCTGAGAGTGACAGCTACCTTGTGTTCGACTTCTGGAACGACAGGTTGCTGGGGACGTTTGAAGAGCAGTTCGAATGCGAAATCGAGCCCCGGGGAACGCAGCTCTTTGCCATCCATCCCGCGCTGGAGAGGCCTCAATTTCTCTCGACGGACCGTCACATCACTCAGGGGGCGGTGTCTGTGTGCCAACTCTCCTGGGACGATCAGCTGAACAGTCTTTCAGGAACGTCGCAGCTCGTTGAGGGAGACCGGAGTGTGCTGGTGTTCCGTGTGCCGGCCGGCTTCCGGTTGGCAGGGGCTAAGGCCGAGGAAGGGATCGATGTCTCCGTGCAGGACGATGGGGCTGTAGTGCGCCTGACGCTCGTGTCGGAGAGCAGCAGAGAGGGCGATTGGGTGTTGGAGTTCGATGCGCAGCCGGGCGAGTAGGAGAGCTCACGACAGAGCGGCTGTGTTGGACTGCTCCTCTCCGAGAGCTGGTCCCAGTACTGCAGTAATCACGCCGCTCCCGTTTTCCCGGCCGTGCCCCCGGGCGATCGCGCTGACTGTCTGAGCCGAGCACCCGTGGTTCCGCCCGTCGGGGTAGACTCTCCTGGCAAGCGCAAAGTAGCTCCGAGCGAGATCCACGCCACAGGCTGCCAAGTCCTCATCGCCCGCGATCTCGGCTGCAAGGGAGAGCGTAATCGGGTTGAACCGACGGGCATTCCCGTCTTCAAACCAGTTTGGCTTGTCAGCACGCTTGCCGATCCCGGTTTCGCGGTCGCTGCGCTTGATGTGCGGATCAATGGCCAGAGCGCGGATGGCATGGGCGTCCGATCGTTGTGGGAGGGCTTCGAGGACCGCAGTGTCATACTGGTTGTCGCTCGTCAACCGTCTGTAGCAACGCAGAAGGGCGGCCGCAGAGCCGGCATCCGGATCTGCGAGTTCGCCGACAAGCACATCCAGCATCATGCGAACGGCTTTGAGAAAGCGCTCGTCACCGGTGGCCTGCCACAGTGAGAGGAATGTGTTCGGTGCCCCCGAGGCAAGCAGATTTTCGGCTCGGTCAACGGGGGCAGTTCCTTTAGGCGCCTGTCCGGCAAAGGCACGGTAACTCGCTCTCGCGTCGTCGCCAAACTCTATGACGGGGCCCCGGTCTCCAACCCCGGCCGGAATGTCCTGGAGTTCAAGGAAAGCATCCACCCAGAGCCCGGCATGGCGCATGCACAGGTCGAGATAGCGCTGTTCGTCGGTCATGCGATGGGCTAACAGGCAGATGTTCACGCAGCGGATGTGGTCCGGCAGATTGACGGTGCTGCCCGGGAAGACATCGATACCGTCTGCCCCAAAGTACATGCCGCGGAAGAGGCCCGTGTCCCAGTCGAACCAGGGCTCCACAGCATCCGACCAGTTGCCGATGTGTTCGGCTGCGTCGACGAGTTGTGCCAGCGTTTCGGGATCCTCCGGCATGGCGTCCCATAGAGCTCCGAGGAAAAGCTCGAAGTGTTCCGTGCCATGGTGCGCTTCCTGGTGGCGCCAGTACCCATGATGCCACGCGTCCGTGTCAACGAAATGATCGCGGATCCGGTCACGAGTCCGTCCCATGAAGGACAGAACGTCCGCCGAGGGACGCGCCGCAAGATAGGGCACCCACGAGGTCATGTAGGTCCCTTGATCGTGACAGTTGGTGGCTGGTTCCTCGCCGTAGCTTTCAATGGCATCGTGGATCCAGTCACCAACGTCATCAAGGAACGCATTGATTGCCTCAGCCAAAGACTCGGATCGGGAGACTCGGATCGGTTCCATGTGATTCTGTTCCTCAATTGAACAGTCAGACCATCAGGACCAGTTCCTCACCGATGATGCGTTCATCCAGGACTGTGCGTCCTGCATCAGCGATGAACCGGTGCAGGGCCCCACGTTCACGTCTGGCGATGCTGCGGCGTTTCGTCATGGAGACCGTTGATCCGGTGACCAACCAACGTGTCGCCGGTGTCTGGGCAAGGACCGAGAGCGATGCCTTCCTCTGGCGCGCCACCACCGGAATCACTTTGAACAGGAACGCAACGTCCGCTTTCGGCTGTGCAAGACTCCCCGCGAGTCCCCCCCATCCGTCAGCAATGTTCCATCGCCGCGGCACCAGACAGGGCATATGTCTGGCGAAGGCCTGCAGGGCTTCGACGGATGCTTCATCGGAATCGGCGGCGACATAGTGTCTGACCGCAGGCAGCACGGGGAAGGGGAAGAGCAGTGGGTAGAGGCCGCAGCCAACGTCCAGGACCGTTTCGGCAGAACCCAGCACGCGCGTGATGTAGTCGGTGAACTCAGTCAGGGCAGAGAGGCGCTCGCGGGTGCTCACGTGAAGCCCCGCGATTTCCTCTGCGGCCCTGCAGACTTCCTCCACTGGTGTTTCCTGAGGGAGCTTTGCGAGGCGGGCAGTCAGATCGCTGAGCTGTTCTGTGTCGGTCTTGTAGACTCGAAGGCGTTTGTAGGCGAGACGTTTCGCCTCGCGTGCTGCATCCTTGTAGACCCGTAAGCGCCGAATTGCCTGGGGATCGGGCTCCTGTTTCGCTGCTTCCCGCAGGGCAGGGGAGTGAGCCAGGATCTCATCGACCAGGAGAAGGGCATCATCTGGTGACGTGCGGTAGTTCACACTGACGCCCTGCGCCAGCGCCTCCCGTATCGTAGCCAATGTATCCGGTTCCGGCATGGACGGACTTTCTGCCTATGTTCGCTCGACGTCGGGTGTGTTGCACGTCGCCCACGACTCCGGCAGATCGCTTCCGGGGAAACAGACTGCGTGCCGTTCCAGAATGTCCGTGAGCATGCCTTCAATCTCACCGGTCGCCTGGGCTGTTCTGATTCGTTCCAAGGTCTTCAGAATGGTGCAGAGGTTGTGGAGGCGCAAATCAGCTTCGGGGAGGGCCTCGGGAATGGTGGAACTCTCCCGGTTGACGCATATCGCACACGAACAGTTGAACCCACTCAACTGGAGCGTGGCGTGGTCCTTGACAGCCCCGTAGGGCGTCATGTACCAACCGCCAGCGGCATAGTGCCCGTATGATGAGGAATCGAAGATGTCTGCTCCCAGCGCCGCGAAGAAAGGAAGCTCAACGGGATCGCCCGCTCCGAAGATATGCATTGGCATCTCAGGGCCGGCGATGGTCCGGGCTTCTCGCACGATGTCCGCCACAAACTGCAGGTTGTGGTTGCGGTTGAAGAACGGTACCAGGCTCCCAATCGCCAAGTAGTCGACCCCGATTTCCATAATCTCCTCGACGCTGCGGCGTCGAAGGTCCCGGAAGCGCCCGCCCTGTTGCACTCCGGCGAGCATTCCCTGGTGGCAGTAGCGCTTTGCCTCCCGAATTCGCTTCTGTGTGGCATTGAGCTTCCGTTCGGCGACGGTCCGTTTGTCACCGGGTGGAGTCACGAGGTCGAGGGGAGAAAGGACATCCGCTCCGATCGCGTCCTGGAACGCCACGATCTTCTTGTTTGCGAGAAGCAGTGGCCGATTGAATCCCTGGAAGGCCCCCGAGTCTGTCATGATCAGGCCATCGAAGTCAATGTAGTCGTGGAGCTCGAGACCGTCCTTGAAGCGTTGGCGCATCTCTCGGTCTTTGTAGAGGAAGTAGGCATTGACAATGCACCCCTCGATCCCGAAGTCGCGCTGCCATTCACGTAGCGTCGCCGTCTCTTTGTGGGGCTGGTACACCGGCAGAAAGACCGGCAGTTGGATGGTGTGCCGGCGCGTCTTGAGTACTCTGGACGATGTGGTAGGCATGGGGTTGCGGTTCAGGATTTGGGGGCTTCTGGATTTGGCGTTCAGGTCCGAGCGGTACCATACTCCCCGAAACTCTTCACCGACACTGAGCATCTGCACCGGGCCATGGGTAAGGAGCTTCGCAGGCCGTGTCGATATGCGTCGGCCAATACGTGCTACCCGGGCCTTTGATACTGCGTGCAAGGTCACTATCGTATCTTCTTTGTGACCGAACCCCGACTGCGAACCGTCGCTCCCTTCTGGAGGAATTCTTGATGCAACCGATCAAGCCCTGCAATACGTACCACGCCAAGATCTCCGGTCGTGACCTGTTCCGAGGGAAGGACGGGAAGACGGCGTTGAAGGTCTATTTTGTCGACATTGTCGGCCGCCCGGATCCGAGTCGTACGGTGTGGGCAGCATGCGGCTTGACGCAGGAGGCATTTCTTGAGGCCCTCGGAGAAGCTAAAGGTGTTGAGGGCATCGGCTTCATCACAGCCTTTCCCCACATCACGAAAGTGTTCAGGTTTGGGCCTGAGAACGAGATCTGCATGAATGTCAGAGCGTGGGACACGCAGACCATGGCTCCTATTGACCTGGCGCGGTCGCAGGACTATGTCGAGTTTGCCTGTCTCGCTGAAGCCGCGCTGGCGGCCGACGAGTTTGCCTGCTGGGCGGGATGCAGCACCGTGGAGGAGTATCTGGCCTACCGGAGTGATTACGCAGACGGACCGATCAGCTGTCACAGCAAGCTGCTCACGTACTGGGAAAACGACTGACCAGGGCACGGCACGCGGCATTGAAGTAGCGGGAGACAGGCCGAGCTGCCCCCTTCGTGAGCGGCGGTCATCCCTGGTCCCTCCATTCCCGGTGGGTTGGTCGCCGGTCCTGACGCACAAAAAAAAAAGGCCCCCGATTTCTCGGGAGCCTCTGTAGGTCAAGGAGGGGGGGCTTTGGGCTACTTGTTATCCCATGTGTTCTCGCCGGATCCGTACGCCCAGCCATTGGGCAGCGGCCCGAGGAACGCCTTGGCCGTCATCCAGTCCACGTGACCGTCAACGAACGAAACGTTCATGCCACGGTCATGCCGGGCAATCGGTCGACGTGTGTAATTGCCGTTCGTGTTGAGGTACCACGAGCCGGCTCCGCCGCCGGTCCAGTCGGAAGGCGGGGTGAACTGCCAGTCTGAAGAGCCCGTACTCATTCCTTCCCAAGCCAGAGGGTCGTGGTTGCTGGTTACGCCAGTGCTACACTGAGATGCATCAACCATGATGCATGTGCCGGAGGATGTGGCTATATCATTAATCGTGCGCGAGAACTGCCAGCGAGAAATGTTGTAGTTACCCGCGTAGCTGCGTGCCCTACGATCGTTATCGGCAGGGCACTGATAGGCTCCGTACCCGCCGTTCTTCTCCCACGGGACATAATCCTTCATCAGTTTCCACCAACGGGGATTCCCCATGGAGCTGCCGCCTCCGCCGAGGATGAAGTATCCGTTGTAGTCTTCAAGGTACATGTTCTGTCCGAGGGTCAACTGCTTAAGGTTCGAGACACAACTGGCTCGGTTGGCGCGTGCCTTGGCCTGTTGCAGTGCCGGCAGCAGCATCGCGGCCAGAATAGCGATGATCGCTATGACCACAAGCAGCTCGATCAACGTAAATCGAACAATGTCTCTCAATCCAGTGTTTTTCGGGAGTCGCATGCACTGCTCCATAGGCGTTGCTCTACCTCCGGTACAGCGGGGCGCTCAACGCGTCGAACTAGTGGTGGCAGAGAGAATAGAACCTGCGCCGTGTCCAGCCACCTTAAAGACACGGATAGACATTATAGCTAACGACGCCTCTCAAAGCAAGAGGAATCTGCGGGCCGGTGGGGGCGTTTTCGGATGCGTTGCTTCGCTTAGCGGGGCTTCGGGAGTTGAACGTGGGCCCCGTTGTGCTGAAGCGGACACGCCCAGTTGACGTGGGCACTGACCGCGACGCAGAGAGGAGATAGTCAGTTTCCACAGGAGCAGGGGCATACGACATGCTCATCGTAGGATGGGGCGAGCGTTTCGCCCGGCTGAGCGACGACAAAATCTTCATCCCAATGTCCGGCCAGCAGGTTGCTGAGGAGGCGAAGATCGCCCGGCACGCTTGCGAATTCCCACCCTTTGGCCTGAGCCCCGGCACGGGCGGTGTCCTCAAAATGTGAGTCCTGCTCAAATGGCATCCGGATATAGACCAAGCGTGAGTAGTTCTGGGTCAGGTCGCCCATGGTTTCGGCAACAAACGCTGCGTTCTCTTCGCCATATTTCTCGCAGAGCTCTTCCCAGGACATTCCCAGGCCAAGCTGATCCTGTATCGTTGCTCCCTCGTCGTCTTCGGCGACACTGTCATCGCGTTCCAGCCACCCTGTGGTGAGGTAGTAGGTGCCTGGAGCTCCATCAAAAAGCTCACGGTACCGGCACCTTGAACCGAGGAAGAGCGTGATACAGTCATGAGCTTTTGGCACCACCAGCGGGACCTCTCCGGCTCTGAGCCCGGCGATGCCGTTGTTGCACAAGCCGAAGCCGAGAAGGACGGCATCGTGTACGCCGCCGGGCAGGGAGTCGATCTGTTCCTGGATTCTGGCACTCATCCTCTCCGGTCCCAGGTCATGAAGGCCCTGGCTCAGCCAGAAGTGATCGATCGTGTGACGCCCGGTCGCCGTTAAATGGCAACACTCGCGGTAGAGGACTTCACACGCGATCAGCGCGTAACGGTTGGTGCAGTCGGGACGTTGGAACTGGGCGGTCTTCAAGGGCTCCGACATGGGGGAATATCCTGTTTGGCGATGCGTTCCGCCATACTTGGGCCGGGGTCACCGTCCCGTGATCAGAACATCGAGAGGGCGAAGCGAATGGACCTGGCCGTCGACCTCGACGACCTCCTTCGTTTCTGCTGCGAAGTTCGCCGTGATTTCGGTTCCGTCCGAGAGGCAGGCAACGGGTAACTCGCCGGTGATGCGCAAGGCGATGGTTTGTCCTTGAGTTGTTTCGGCGGTCGCATTCGGAAGGACCAGCCATGTCGACTGGCTGAAGATATCGCCTTTGCTGACCTGCTGTGGGCCGGAGATGGCGTTGGCATGGAGTATCTCCCTCAGGCGGGATTTCTGATAGGCATTGTGGTCAAGATATGCCAGTCTTGACGCCGATGCTACGACGCCAAACCGGTCATCGATGTTGATCCAGGTGGACGGGATCGGGATGTGGGTCCGCTTCGCAGCACATGCGCCGTCCACACTGGTCCTGCCGCCGGCATGATGCAGTACGCGTCGGTTGGGAGAGATCCCGGGGGCATCTTCGTTGAGGATGCCAAACGCCCCGGTGGCAACCCGGTCGAGGACGATGGGCTCCAGAGCTACGAGTTGCTCCAGGATGACCACGCGATCCTCGGGGAAGGAGACGACGGCCAGTTGCTGTTCGACGGCGCCATCGCAGCGGGAGAGGCGGACCGCGGCGGCAAAGCTATCCGGCTGTGGAACGACCTTCCTGGCGATCAGGACGGGGCGACTGTCATTTTTCCCTCTGCAGGTGATCGTTCCCACCAGGCCGCGTTCGTATGGAGCGGTGAACCATGTGTCATCCCGTGGAAAAACGAGCCCCATCGCTCCGTTCTTCCAGGCAAGAGAAACGAATTTGGTCGGTGTTCGATGAGTAACAAAGCCTCCTCGATCATACACTCGAACTCCGCTCTGTTCAGCGAGGAAGGTGGCTTTTGGTGTTGGGGGTGGACCATCGCCGAACGTACGATGGAAAAGGTAGAGCTCGGCGTACCGTGCGATCATCTCCTCTTCGGCATTGGCGTAGTTGTACTCACGGCGGTCCCACATGCTTCCGTCCTTGAAGCGGGCATGCATTCGGCCGGTGAAGGCGAGGGTGGCGCGTTCGATGAAAGCGGCCTCGGGGTCGTTCCTGAGGACGCTCATCAGCCCCGAGATGAGCAATGGAACATCGTGTCGGTGTGGCCACCAGTCCTGCCCATTAACGTAGAAACACGACCCGTTGGTCGCCGTGATTCCCTTCACTAGAGCATAGGTCTCGGGAACGTTGAAGAATGTGCTTTCGGGAATGGGTCGGCCCGCGGCGCGATAGAGCAGGGCATTACGGAGCATCAGGGACCCTGTGGTTAGATAGTCGGGGTGCACTCGATTGTGGTTCTCCAGGGAGAAGTCCGGGTGGATTGTCACGGCCGTGAGACGCTCTTTCAGAGGCCGACCATCTACCACTTGATCTGACGTCAGATCCGACTGGCGACTGAAAGAGTTGAGCATGTAGACGATGGCCCGCTCGTGCCACTTGTCTGCGCTCGGGTGACCGGGAAACATGCAGGCGGCCAGGGCGATGACTTCGGAATTCCATGCATTTTCCTCTGCTTTGGTGTCCCGTTCCACGCCCGAGTCCGGACGCCGTTCGTTGAAGCGGTTCGCCTCATGTTCTACCATGCGGGCGATCATCAGGCGCACATCGTCAGGCAGTCGTGCCCAAACCAACCAGGCAGCTTGTCCCGCGATCCCGGCCCAGAACGCCGACTGCCACTGGTCTCCCCAAGGGACGCCGTCGCGCGTGGGGAGGAAGTTGACCTTGTGGGTGATGCTGATGGTGCGTAGGAGGCCGGCTAGGTCAGCATTCAGTTGGGCCACGGGCACTCCTCCTGCCTCGGATGAGGTGGGACCACGTAGGAGGGCAGCGTACCCCAGCGCTACCGTTGCGTTTTGGCGCACATCCCACTCCCGAGAACCTTCGCGTTTGTGGTACCGGCACCCAGGCGCATGCGGCCAGTCACGGAATCTCGGTGCTGTCAGATTGAGGTACGCTGCCAGCCTGTTCAAATACTCCTGAGAGAGCTCGGTTTCACGCTTGGGGAGCGTCCACTCAGGCACGCGAAAAATGCTGTCAAGCTTGGGGCGCTCTGCCACTACAATGCTCTCTCGCAGAGCATCTCCGGCCCGTCGAATGGCCTCAGGAAGATGCTGGAGTTCTTCGAGTCCTGGGAGTTTCTCCCGCAATTCAGGCACTGCGACGGGTGCGGGAATGGGAACGCCACTTCCCTGGGCCGCTCGAGAGAGCATCCGGGAGACGGTGCCAAGGCGTTGACGTTCGCGGACAAACAGGTCGAGGGCTCGACCATAGATGGATGGCTCACATGGCGCTGGAGCAACGGCCAGCCAATCCACATTGAGGCTGCCCTCGGATGCCTTCATGCGAACGACGGCAACCTGTTCTGATGTTTCCAGCGGGATTCCCTGGAATGCCCACTTGTCCCAGCCACCTGTTCCAGGGAAACGGACGCGTACCGCTTTCTCACCGACTCCCAAGAGGCGAATGGCGGACGCACTGGCGGTTGCGTACTTGACCAGCAGCATGCCGGGACCTGGCTGCGGCACGCCAACGACCCACTCCAGGACGTGTCCCGGGGTGTCCCAGTGGTTGATCGCTTTCTCTGATGCCCCCTGTTTGTTGACAACCCGAATTCCGCGGCCTTCCGGCGCGTTTTCGGCGAAGAGGCGTTCTGCTTCCGTGAAAGGGGGTGCCTTGTCGGGTGCCTTGCGCCAGACTCGAATGCTGTCATACCAGCCCGTACTATTGTCCCAGAAACTGCCCACAAAGACACGCTCCAAACGCGGCAGTTCGGCGTTTTCGGCGACTTTGGTCCCGTCGATGAAGGCTTCAGTCACGCTTCCGTTGGCTTCCCAGGCAAAGAGGTGCCAGCCTTCCGAGCGGGCGACGTCGGTTGGGAGGTAGTTGCGCCTAATCCGGTACTGATAGGTTTTCCCGCCCCGGCAGGCGATCCCAAGGAGACCTCCTTCCGCTGAGACTCCAGCCATCTGTTGTTTCCGCGGAGCCATATCGTCATAGAAACGAAGCTCGACCCGGCCAATAAGGTGCAGGCCGAATTCCCGCTTCCCCGCTCTCGTTGTCCCAGGGGGGCCGGAGTAGGCGCACTTCTTTCCTTCGAAAGCTCGATCTGAAGACAGGACCAGCGGCTGCTTCCCGCGGTCCACGATCCAGTGACTCAGATCGGACTCGAAACCATCCTCGAGGACGGGGGCTGCCGTGGGCTGGGCACCGGCTCTGGCGAGCAGCACGGCGGCCACTGACAAAGCACAGCACAGAATGTGTGGGGATGTCACGCGGGCTCTCCTGAGGCAGACATCGTCTCGAGCTGTCGAAATGAGTTCATTCCTGCGGCCATGGAGGATAACGCCTCAATTGGGCTTGGGCAACGCACTGTGGCGAGCTCTGGCACGTTCGAGCCAGAGAGGGCGCAGCCATTGCCGGGACCGAAGGCTTTCATTTGCGGGGGCACCCCCTGTGTGTGATATTGGGGCTGACGTGTTTGCGCATTGCCCTCTTTACCTCTGTCAACACCCTATCGCCGGAGGCCCCGCATGGATGGCGACAGCCAATTGCTTAAAGAACTGAAGATCTTCGCCGGACTCTCCGACGAGGAACTGGCCATCGTTTCAGCCGGTATGGCTCGGAGAGAGCACAAGGCCGGGTACACCGTATTCCGAGAAGGAGAACTCGGGGACGCGGTCTACATCGTTGCCTCGGGGTTGGTCGATGTGTCGACGCGAATTGCCGGAGATGTAGAGAAGAATCTCCTGACGTTGCGTACGGGAGGGGTGTTCGGCGAACTTGCTCTGTTGACCGGCGATCCACGTTCAGCAACCGCAACGACAAAGTCAGACTGCGTGCTCCTGTCCCTGACCCGGGATGCCTTCTCGGCGCTCTGCGAGGAGCACGGGGCGATGGGGCAGACGTTGCTGAGCCACTTGGTCAGTGTGGTAGCCAAGCGGCTCAATATCACCACGGAACTCTACCGTCAGGCTGTGGCCTGGGGGCTGAACATCAGCAATGTCGTCCAGCTCAGCTTCGACCAGCTCATTGCAGACCACGCTCAAGTCGCGATCGAGGTTACCTCAGGCCGTACCATCGTGGGAACAATCCTCAAGGTCGAGCAAAGCGCGGTGGGCCACGAGCTGCTGCTGCAGGACGTCGATGACGACTTCGTGATCATCCCATATCAGGCCGTGGTCTCGGTTTCTTTCCCGAAAGTGGAGGCCGTGAGCGCCAGCGAGTGACGTCTCGGAATCACAGGCCGGTGTCTCCGAGTCGGCAGTTAGGATGCGACAATGCCAGCTATTGATCAGTACCTCACATTCATGATTGAGGAGAATGCCTCGGACTTCCATCTATGCAGTGGCGTTGACCCCATTTTCCGTCTCGACGGGGACATCGTTCACCTGGAAGGGAAGGTCGTCATCGAGCCGGAACAGGTTCAGGCCTTGATCGAAGAGATTATGCCTGAGGAGAACAAGGCTGAGTTTGGGGAGTGCTTTGACACCGACTTTGCTTACGAGATTTCGGGCCTGGCTCGTTTCCGCGTTAACGTATTCATGGACCAACGCGGGATGGGGGCGGTCATTCGACAGATACCGGCGAAGATCCTGTCGGCCGATGACCTCGGATTGCCGGAATCCGTACGTAAATTCTGTGAACTGACAAAGGGTTTGGTGGTCGTGACCGGTCCCACAGGCAGTGGTAAGTCGACCACGCTGGCCGCCATGATCGACTTGATCAACGAAACCCGAGCGGACCACATCATCACGATCGAGGACCCCGTGGAGTTCGTTCATCCCAACAAGAGCTGCCTGGTCAACCACCGTGAAGTTCACCGGCACACGATGAGCTTCAGGCGTGCTCTTAGAGCCGCTCTGCGGGAGGATCCTGACATTGTGCTCGTTGGCGAAATGCGCGATTTGGAGACGGTCGAAATTGCCATTGAGACAGCAGAGACCGGGCATCTGGTGTTCGGGACGCTTCATACCACCACCGCTGCCAGCACGGTCGATCGCATCATCGATCAGTTCCCCGGGCAGAGGCAGGCTCAGATCCGGACGATGCTGTCTGAGTCACTGAAGGGCGTCGTTGCTCAGGTTCTGTGCAAGCGGATCGGGGGGGGGCGGGCGGCCGCGATGGAGATTCTCGTGGGGACGTCCGCCATCTCAAACCTGATTCGCGAAGGTAAGCTCCATCAGATTCCGTCAATCATGCAGACGGGACAGAAGTTCGGGATGCAGTTGCTCAACGATGCCCTGCTGCGGCTGGTTGAGGACGACATCATCGAGCCCCGGGAAGCCTACCTGAAGGCCGTGGACAAGGAGAGTTTGGAGCCCCGGCTGCGAGCGGCGGGCTTCGACGTCTAGTGGCGCTGGAAGGTAGAGGCTGCGTGCGGGACGACGCACGGAAGGGAAAGAGGGAACGGCAACTGTGCGTTCTTGGCGGGCTAGGTCAGCGCCGTTTCCTGACGTGCCACCACCAGACGTCTTCGCAGTTCTTGAAGACGACTTTCCCCCGGCTGAGTCCATCGCAAATACCAACCGTCCCGAACCAGAGCGTATAGCTGTAGAAGTCGCTATCTGACATTGTGCGGCGCCCGGCTTCTTCCAGTTTCGTGATTTCTGCCTGTGGGGCATCGCTCCCCATCACGAGTTTGACCTTGTCGCCGGCAATGTGGACATAGCTGTTCCGCATCTCTTTCCCAATGCCCGAGAAAGGTCCGGTGATGGCGATCCGTTTCCCTCTGTACTTGCGGATGCTCTTGGCTCGCTCCGCTTCGAATTCAGCAACCAGACTGGATGCCGCCACCGACGTGCCCCCGCTCTCAACCGCTGACTCATCGTCAGGGTTGGTGATGACAACGTTTTGCCCTTCATAGGTGTAGCCGAGGTTACACATCCAGCACAACGCCCGCAGGACATCATGGGCACTGCGGTCGCTGAGAATCAGGTCTTCCTGTCGTACGGCTCCGGCCCGGGCGACGGCGTTGCCGTAGTAGTAGGGCATCTGTATGCCGTTGTAGGATGTGGTTGATGTCTGGTAGGTCAGCTTGCTAGCCCGGAGCTTGATCGCGACTCCTTCGGGGCAGGTGGCCCGATTCAGATCGTTGATCGTGTTCCAGGGCGACGTTGGACGGACATACACACGGGCAAGCCTTACGCGCTCAAGGATCTTCTTGGCTTCCCCTCCGTCGGCCTCTTTCTTCCGCTTTTTGGGAGCACTGTCGCCATTCCCCGCTGACTTCTTGCTCTTTTCCAGCGGACTGAGAAGTGCATCGAGGCTGATGTCGACGCCGGCGTTCGCCGCTTTGGTGAGAGCCAGGAGAACGTCCTCGTTGTCCGGCTGAATGATCTCGATGATTTTGTAAAGAAGAAGCTTGCGTCCTTTGGATTTCGTCCTCGCGGCAATCTTGGCGAGGAACTGGCAGTACTTCGCTCCGCCATCTGCGAGTGAGACAGGATCCAGTTTGAGCCCCCGCTCTACTTTCGCCTGCAGGAGAAGCGCCTGGCGGTTCTCCGGGTCCACGGCCAAGGCAAAGCGGAGGAGGTCGTGACCTGCCCCACTTTCCGCACTATCAGCCAGCTTCATGCCGGCAAGAATCGTGGCGCCATTGGCCATGTTTTCAGGCACAGATGGCCTTGCGTAGACCGATGGAATGGCGGCCACAACAAGGGCTAGCACCACGGAGAGTCCAGCTCGATAGGTACACATGCTTCCCAAACTCGGTTTTGCTGGGAGGGGCAAGGACTCTGCAACGAGACCAAGTCCATCTCTCCCATGGTGACGAGTCGATCCGGATGCGCGGGACCCCAAAAACGGCAGTCGCCCACCCGCGATACCATATGCTTCGGGTTCTAAAATAGGGCGGGCTCAGACAATGTCCAGTTCCTCGACGGAACCCGCACTCAGCCTCAGGAGTGCGCTTGGGCTCGGGGAAAGGAAGGCATCGTAAAGATGCGGCCGACGTTGACGCCAGTTGACTTGTCTGAAGCACCCCCCGTTCCACTTCCGATAGCCATCGTCGACCTCAATATCCGCTACAATCATGTCGGTCTGGCCATCGTTGTAGGCGAGGATCTCTCCGCTCCGGTCGACGATACAGCTGGCTTTCGCGCAGTTCCGGGCCACGACCATCGCCAGCTGGTTGTCCATCGCTCGGGTCCGCATGATTGCCTGCCACCGCCCCTCGTCGAGAACGGGGTTTCCTCTGTGCCAGACGCTGGCCCGGTGGTCGCCCATGATCGGCAGGACCAGAAAATCGGCTCCATTGAGCCCCACCATACGAGACGACTCTGCTGCTGAGCTGTCCATGCAGATATTGCACCCAATACGCCCGACGCTGGTTTCGCAGACTGGGAAAGAGTTGCCGGGCAGGACGCCGGAGAAGGCCTCGAAGGATGCAAGATGCACCTTATGGTAGACTCCGGCTATGTCACCCGCATTGTCAATAACGACGGCGCTGTTGAACACGGCATCTCCGTCACGTTCGTGGAGGCCGACGACGATCGTGGCGCCGTGGGTCTTAGCGATGTCCGCGAAGAAGTCGGTTACCGGTCCGGGCACGGGCGTTGCCTTCTCCAACGCGTGTTCCGGGATGTGCCACTGCGGGCCGATCTCGGGCAGAGCGATGAGTTTCGCCCCATGTTCCAGGCATGCCGCCCTGGCAAGTTCCCCGTAGAATTCCAGCCCTTCCGCAAGCGTCGGGCGCGAAGCTCGTGCGTTCGTTTCGGTTCCTGTCACAACGGCAACACGGACCGGTGGACGCACTGCCGCTGTTCCAAGGTCTTTGAGCGCTGGAGTTGACCAGTTTACCGTCCCCTGGTGTGTCCATCTGAGCGCGGTGCGGATGGTCACTGTATCACAGGCATCCGGAGCGACGAAGGTTCCCATGAAGCACTGTTCGGGGCCTCTGGAAGGAGGGGCGCAGATGTAGTCCCAGACATAGGCTGTTCCCAGGCGGGAGAAGTCGGGTGCAACACTGCCCCAGATGGCCAGGCACGCGGTGGCGTCTGCCGGGTTGGCGATCGCCTCAACGGTGGCATTGACTGCAATGCGGTATTCATGTCCCGGGACGACACCGGTAAACTCGAACTGCCAGCCCCCGCAGCATGATCGGGTCCCGTTCGTCTCGGATACGAACGACTCTGCGTCACGACGTTCCTTCGTTGCCGCTTTCGGGTGCGGCGCCCACGGTACGGCCTTGGTAAGTCTGATAGACATGTTCTTTCCTGCTCAAATTGCCCCTGTTGCCTGGGGCAATGGTGATGGATGCAGCTGAATCTGCTGCTCCTTTCGTCTTGCGTTGAATTGGGTTTCAGGTCGTGTGGAGGTCAGCAAGCATGTTCAGAGCGGCGTCAACCATTCTCTCTCCCTCACCTGGGTCGAGGCGACTGTGTCCGCAAAACCACGTCTGATATCCCCCGTCCTGATAGCCTTTCCGGTCGGCGATGTACCCGATCTCATCGTTGGCAAGTCCCGCAATGAACGTGTGTCGGAACGGTGACCGATGGCGAATCCTGAGCCCTAAGGCGGCGAACAGCTCACCAGGGACGGCCACGATGGCCAGCTCTCCGATCTGAAGCACCTGTAGCACGGAGTTGAACGGTAGCCCAGCGTGCGGTGACATTGTGGCTCGTATCTCCTCATAGGTCCGTTCCAGTCCTTCGGCAGCCTTTTCGGCAAACCACCGTCGACACCAGCCGCTGACGGCTGCAGCTTCGCTCGACTCGTCGAATCTTCGGTAGCGGAACGTGTAAGGGCATCTGCGGGCGCGGACGGTGGCGCCATCGGTGATATGTGTCCTGCTCAGAGCGTCGTTAACTGCAGCAACGACGCGCGTGAAGGCTTCACTCCCGGCAACATGGCTGTTGCGGCGGTGACTTGAGCCGAACGCCCCCGGCAGGAACAGGAAGGGCGCCCGATGCTGACGTTCGAGTTCCTGAGCGGCGAGCCCGAAAAAACCAGGCGAGACAACGGAGGCGGGATCTGAGGCCAGCGTGCCGATATTGTGGGTTCCGTGAATGAAGAGGCACGCGATGAGTTCGCCAGAGGGTCGCCTGAAGGCGATCACGGGCATATCAGGATCATGGGGGCCGCTGGGACGCACCATCTTGCTTTCGTCGTGTTGAGACCACGAGATCTGGCCGTCATCCATGAACCAGCGGCTGTTGGCCCCGACGGTCAGTTCCTGCCCCAGGGCGAAACTCACTTCACAGCGGCACGGATCTCCGGATGCCGAAGCAGCATCCAGTTCGGTAGCGGCTGTGGCGGCGGCTGAACAGGCAGCCGCTGTAATGCGCGCACAGAGCACGTCATTTCGAGGAGTTGTGTAGACAGGCATTGCTCGGGGGGCATGGTGCGTGTGTGTCGCTGTGACCGTGATTTGGTCTCTCGCTACGCCACAGGCGGCATGGATCGTCGCGGCGATGCGATCACACGTATCGCCCATGAGCCCAAGTGTGTCACAGGAAACGACACAAAGGCGTTGTTCCGCCTCCAGCATGAGCACAGACGCGCGCAGGGGACCTTCCTGAAGCTTGCCGGCTGCTGCAGGCAAATCGTGAACGAGGAATTCGGCTGTTGCCGCCGCGGCTCTGAGTGTACCCATGCGTGGACCTCCATCTGTCAGTTTCAGGCTCACCATACAACGTCGTCGTTCATTCGTCTTCAGGCGCCACCATGGTTGCATTGAGGGACTGGCGACATATGCTCCTCTAGTATGCGAGCAGCTCTGCAGGCTGGAGTGCGGGGCGTTGTTGAGGACACAGCCATCCCTACGGGGCGTACTGACGTACGTGAGATGAACTGAGCCGGCAGCTTTTCCTGAGAGGCTCCGGCTGCCATCGGGGAGCATTCTTGATATGCTGAACGTCTTTCGAAGCAGCGCTGCGGCTTTCGAGCATGATGCTGAGCGTGCAGACACCGTCTATACGGACGACGAGCTGCGCCGTATTGCCGATGCGGGATTCAACGCTGTGTGGATCCGGACGATTTATCGGGAGCTACTCCGCAATCCCCGCTACCCGAGTTTCGGGGAAGACTCCGCGCGATTACTCCGGAACCTCAATACGGTTGTCGAACGAGGAGCAAAACACGGTGTTCGCCTGGTCATCTACAACCAGGAGCCGTTTGGGCTCAGAGCGGACTCGCCTTTCTGGAATGAGCACCCGGAGATGGGGGGGACCGTTTGGGATCATGACTTCGGGGTTGGTGACGATCACTTCCATATGAGGGCCATGTGTGTAAGCTCAGAGCCGGTCCGGGACTATCTCCGCGATTCCTCCGCTCAGCTTCTCGAGTCGGTTCCGGGGATTGCCGGGCTCATCACGATCAGCGCATCGGAGTTCATGTCGCACTGCTACAGCCACCATGGCCGCACATCGCAAGGGAGGGTGGCCTGTCCACGGTGTGCCGAACGCACGGCGGCGGATGTGGTCGTTGATGTTCTTAACTGCATGCGTGACGGCATGGACAGAGTCGATCCTGCGGTCCCGCTTGTTGCCTGGAACTGGTCCTGGATTCTCTATGAGGACGATCCCCAGCCCAATATCATCAACCGGCTGCGTCCTCACACCAGTATTCAGGCAGACTTCGAGCGCGGCGACTGGATCACGGATCCCTATGGACAGCAGGTTGAGATCAATGAGTACTCTCTGTCATATGTTGGTCCTTCGAAACGCTTCCGCGACGTCCGTGAGTTGGCTCGGGAGCAGGAGCGGCCGGTCTATGCCAAGCTGCAAATCGGGACAACCCACGAAATCGCCAGTGTGTCGAATCTGCCCTTGATCACCCGATTGCTCGGCAAGACCAGTGAATTCAAGAAGCTCGGTCTAGCCGGCTTCATGGGGTGCTGGAATTTTGGCACGATGCTCACCTTGAATACCCGGGCATTCAACTTCTTTCTGAGCGACACGTGTCCCGAATCTGAACACGATGCGCTTCAAATGCTCGCTGCTAACGAGTTCCCGGGAGCAGATTTGTCCGGCGTACTCGCCGCCTGGGAAGGGTTTGGAGAGGCGTTCGATTACTACCCGTTCTCGATCCCTTTCCTCTACATGTCGCCGATCAACTACAGCGTCGCGCTCCCGATGCATCCATGTCCCTACGCACCGGGGCAGAGGATCAAGCGCAGTTGGCTGATGGACCCCCGGGATGATAATGACGATCCTTCGTCAAGCTTCGGGCCATTCACTCCCGAGCAGATCGCAGAGCGTCTTGATCGCTTGGCCGAGCTCTGGAGTCGTGCGCTGAAGGTCTACGCGGCCGCGCTTGAGGGTGCAACAGGTGAAGCTGCTCGTGAGGAACTCTCCGTGGCCCGTTGTATTGATGTGTGCATGAGAAGCGTGAGAAATTACTACCGCCTGCATCTTCTGAAGCGCGAATGGAATGACGCTATGTTGCAGCCGTTCCTGGAGATTGTCAGGGACGAGATCCAGGTTGTGGAGGACGCGATTCCGCTGTATGAAGCAGATGAGCGCCAAGGATTCCATATCGAGGCCCAGGGCTCCATGGTAACCCCCGAACTCATGCGTGAGAAGCTCGAACTTCTGCAGGCCTACCTGTGATCCAAGCGACCTGCGAATGGTGGAAATGTTGAAACGTATCGTCCAAACCGTCCTGCGCGGAGAGGACGCCGGCACTGCGCTGGTTGATTACGTGACGGCCCGTTTCACTTACCACAACCAGTCGGCCTGGGAGGAGCGGATTGCCCAGGGGCGGCTCCTGCTCAATGGTGCTCCGGCCGACGCGTCGGGCATCCTCAGAGGGGGGGATGTGCTTGAGTACCGTTTTGAGCCGGTTGCAGAGCCTCCCGTCAATGTGAATTACCGGACCATTCACGACGATGGATCCCTCATGGTCATCGATAAGCCGCCGGATCTGCCATGTCACCCAGCCGGTCGCTACTTCGCACACACGCTGTGGGCCCTGCTGAAAGACGCGGGGTGTGAGGAGATCCACTTCGTGAATCGTCTAGACCGTGAGACCTCCGGGGTGATGCTTGTGGCAAAAGAGAAGAAAATCGCCAAAGCATGTCGGCGGCAGTTCGAACTCGGCAGCGTCCGCAAAGTCTATGACGTTCTCGTTGAGGGGGTATTCCCGGAGTCGATCGCGGCAGACGGATGGCTTTTCCCAGACCCGGAGAGTCAGGTCGCCAAGCGCATTCGGTTTGCTCCGGAGGGCACGTTGACGGACGTTCCTGCAAAGGCCAAACGTGCGTTTACCGAGTTTCATCTCCTGGCCCACATTTCCGGGGGGATGTCGCACCTCCGCGTTCTTCCTCGCACGGGGCGACTGCACCAGATAAGGGCCACTTTACATGGCTTGGGCTTCCCCGTTGTCGGTGATAAGCTCTACGGCGTTGACGAGTCCTTCTTCTTGAGGTTTCGAGCAGGAGAATTGTCCAGGGAGGATCGCCGCCGGCTCCGTCTGGAACGGCAGGCCCTTCACGCAAGTGAAGTTTCATTTGATGCCCCAAGCGGGGCCGGACGACTGACGTTTGCCGCTCCATTGCCTGATGATATGGCCAGGCTCGTGGAACAACCGGAACAGGAGTGTTCACCCAGCCCATGACAGACACACGGCCCTGGACGGAAAAAAACATCGATTCCATGCTCAGTCTGGCTGCTGAAGGCGGAGGCATGGATGCCGTTGTGGTGGTTACAGGGAGTGCCGTTCAAGAGGCTTTTTGGCAGGCCCGCCTCGAGGCTGGACGTGGTCAGATCTGCGGGCCTGACGCGCTGGTGCTGGCCGTCGAAGAAGATTGGCCCGGCGGAGCAGGGAACGGACTCGGAACGCTGTATGCATTGAGCAAAGCAGACGCGAAAGCCCGTGCCTTGTACGGCGTGGGACTTCTCGACGAGCTTGGAACCCACCGGGCCGTGGCTCTCTATCACACCGCCGGAAAAGGACAGCGGCTCGCCCCGCTGCCCGGGAGCGAAAGCAACAACAAACCCGCGGTAAAGCTCCCCGGTGCCCTGGACATTGGGGGGCGACTGACGCCGATCACCGTCCTTGAGGCGGCCATTCGGCAGACCGCCATATACGCTCCCAGTCGCCGCGGACGGCTGTCCGTCTTCTGGGGAGATCAGATTTTTATTCCGGACTTGCCCGTGGCCTATGCGGCTAGTCACCACGTGGACATTCTCTGTTCACTGCGTGGGATGCCCACTCGAGCCCAATGGGCCGCCGAGGGTATGGACAGGTATGGCTTGATTGCTGTCAGAGCTGACGGGGAAGCGAGTCAGGTCGAGAAGATTGACTACGACATGGCAGAGCGCCTGATCCGCAGTGAGGTGATTGGTGTCGAAGGTGGAATTGGCGTCAGCTACGGATCTTTCAGCATGTCGTCCGCCCTGACTCAGGCGCTCCTCACCGAGTTCGCTCCCGAACTCAGGGCCAAATCAGGCAAACTGGATACGGATCCACACTTCTGGATGCCGCTGACGCTGGACGCGAGAACGTATTGCGCAACGATGGCGGGGAAAGGGGTGCCCGAGACAAAAGCGGTCGCTCACTATGGTCGAATGGAGCGGGTAAAAAACGGCTTGCCCCGAAGCGATGGTTGCCTTGGGCTGTTCGGTGCCGTCGACGTTGGCCGAACGGCCTGGTGGTGGGATTATGGCGTTCTGGGGGGCTATGTGGCAAACAACCGGCTCATGCTCGAAGGGCACGCTGAAGCCCGAGGGCTGCGCCGTTTCCTGGGGGCAGCGGCGCGAGAAACCAACGCCTGCGGCCCCGCTCTTCAACTGGATTCTGAGAGCGTTCTGGTCAACTGCACGATCACGTCGGGAACGATTCAGCGAAGTGTGTTGGTTGATGTGATCGCAGATAGTGTCTGTGCTCAGGATTCTGTCATTGTTGCCTGCGGGGCTCCGAGCATCCGTGCGGAGGGAGCCCTTCTCTACAACGTCTGTAAAAGGGAGAGCGTATCGGCCGGGCAGGGAGAGGTCCAGGCCGGTGTCTGCCTTCCACCTGGTCGATTCCTGACGCTCCATACTCGCCTGGATCGGAACGGACGTGAGGACTGGGAGACATGTCTCACCGGGAATGCACTGAGTTATGCAGAACTGCACCAACAGAATGCGAGCGTTGATCCTGCTGCCGCGGCTGCCATGGCTGAAGGGATACGCAACGCATCCTGCCCGCAGAACGATGGGTGAAGTGAGTGAAAGATCGCGAGCCCGCAGTATCTTGGCATCGGGCCCTTTTGGCTGACTGTCCAGGGTTAGGTTTGTTTGAGACCTGTTGGAACCGGTATGTGTTCGATCAAAGCAGAAAGGTTACTCTGGAATGCGGCGTAGCAAGATGCTCGAGAAACTTCGGCGTGGCGACGCAGTCGTCAGTGTCAACCTCAGTCTTTCCCCGGAGCCATTGGCTATCGAGATTGCCGGGAGGGCCGGCATTGACGGCGTGTGGATTGACACCGAGCACCGCCCCTTTGCCCAGCGTGAAGTCGCGGCGATGATCAATGCCGGTCGGATTGCTGATATCGACTGCTATGTTCGCATCCGGAAAGGCGAGGGATACACCAGTTTCTTCCGGCCGTTGGAGGATGGTGCGACGGGGATTCTCGTCCCCCATGTTGCCACGCGTGAAGAAGCCGAATGGGTCTCCCGGAACGCCAAGTTTCCGCCACTTGGGCGCCGCGGGATGGAAACGATGATGCCTGACGCAGACCTGGGTTTTGTCGACCCGTTCGAGTACGTCGAACATGCCAATCGCGAGACGTTTGTCATTATCCAGATTGAGGATGTTGAGGCGTTGGACACGGTTGAGGAAATTGCTGAAGTCCCGGGCATCGACATGTTCATGATTGGCCCCGCTGATCTCACATTCTCCATGGGGATTCCGCTTCAGCTCGACCACCCCGACTTCAAGGCTGCGGTTAGGAAGATTGCGGCGGCCGCACAGGCAAACGGCAAGTGGTGGGGACTTCCTGTGGGAGATACTGAAGGGGTGAGCAAGTACTACGAACTCGGGGCTCGCTTCTTCAACCTTGGCGGGGACTATGGGATGCTGAAACAAGGGTGCTTGAAGATACGATCTGACTTCGACAGTGTCATGGGAAACGATGCGTTGGACGTCGACAGTGTTGACATTGCTCTCCCGTAGCCTGATGCGTTCCTACCGGGACACCGGTAATGGAGGCTAATGGCCCCCGGGAGCAACGGGCGGACCGGGCAGCCGGCCTCGGCCGACCGAACAGAGCGAATAGATTGGCCCGCACGAACGTCTAAAGTACGACTGAATCAGAGCATCTGGATCCTTGCCAAGACGTATGGAGGTGTCGAATGAAGACGCTGGGACGACTGCTGCTGAGTGGAATTTTCGTTGCCGTGACAAGTGGGTGCGCGTCAAGCCGATCAGGGAAAGTCTATTCACGCGACCAGGCCCGCAAACCGCACACGGTTGAGACAGGTACCGTGGAAGCGGTATCAGAAGTCACCATCGAGGGCACAAAGAGTGGTTTTGGCACTGTTGTCGGCGGGGTTGCCGGAGGCGTTCTCGGGAGCACGGTAGGGAAGGGGAGTGGGGCCACGATCGGGGCTGCCGTCGGCGCCCTGGCCGGAGCTGCTACCGGGGCTTTGGCTGAGGAGAAGACGACCCGAAAAGCGGCCCTTGAGATTACCGTAAAACTGGACAGTGGCAGGACGGTTGTCGTGGTTCAGGAAGCTGATGTCGTCTTCGTGGGCGGCGAACGGGTGCGCATGGTGAAAGGACCGGACGGAACGGTCCGCGTACGTCCACTCGTGGAACAATAGATGTGGATGGCCTTCGTGACGTTCGCGCGTTTTGGGGACATCTCGGAAAGAAGCTTGTGCGTCACATCCGTGGTAGTAGAGGAAGTGCCATGACGTTGTGGGTGCTTCCGGCCATCTTCGGGACTGTTCTGCTGTCCTCGTCTTCTGTGAGGTCCGGGACGCACGCGGCACTAGGGAGTCGGGTCGAACTCCACCTTCCCATCAATCCCAGGTATCCCGGTGCTGATGGAGCCCAAACTCTGGTGGATGGGGAGAGCGGCGATACCTCGATATCACGACAGTTCCTCGGCTTCGAGGGACCTGATGTCGAGATAACCGTCCATCTGCCCGTCGAGACGGCGATTCGGACCCTCGCCGTTGACTTCCTCCAACACACTTCTCCAGCAGTTTTTCTCCCCATAAGTGTCGACTTCGCCATCTCCCGGAACGGCACGAATTTCACCACTCTGGCTACTCTCCTACCGCAGATTTCGGAAAAGCACTCGGCTCCGGTTGTTGAGCGCTTTGAGCTCTCCGGGGTCCACGCTTCTGCGCGAGCCGTGCGCGTGCGGGCGGCGAATGGAGGGCGTGTTCCACCGTGGCATCGTGCTCCACAGGCGCTCCGCTGGATTTTCATCAGTGAGATTCTGGTCAACCCCGGGGACGCTCCACGGTCCGCCGTGGACTTGCTCCACAGCTATCGTTTTGGGGAGACACGATGGGCGTTGACGAGCCTTGAGAAAGCCCTCAGGGACGGTTCGGAAGAGGAACGTCGGGCGCTCTGTGACGAGTTAGGCGGATTGCTTGCCGATATCGACGCGACCGTGGATGCCAGGCGCTTCGCGTTGCAGCAGCTCGCCGTTTTCGGAGGAGAGGGAGACATCCAGCACGTGTCTGCGGCGATTCATGTCGCTGGATTGGGCTCTGATGCTGTTCGGGCACTGGCTTCAATTGGTGGGCAGAGCGCTGTGAAGGCACTGGCTGAGATGGTCCGGAATGCTGAACCGGGCGCGCCTGAAGCGCTGGTTGCCCTGGGGGCGACAGGGGCACCGGAAGCGGCTGCCGCTGCTCAGGAAATGCTCGAAAAGGAGACGTTCCGGGATGCGGCGCTCGCCGCACTCCGGGAACAGGGCACGGTTGAGGCGGTTGGCGTCCTGCTGGGCGTCTTGGAAGACCAGGACACTGACCGGGTAGATACCATGGTTCAGGCTCTTACCGAGTGTGGTACTGATCTGCTTGAGCGTGGTGAACAAGCGCAGGGGCAACGTGCACTGGAAGGCGCCTGGAAGAGCACGTGTTCACTCGAGACTCGCCTGGGAGCACTTGCTGGTCTCATTGGCTCAGGGAAAGACGAACTCCTGCCCGAACTTCTCGCGTTGGCTCAGCACGACGTTCCACGGGTGCGCAGAGCGGGCCTGTCGCTCACGATGGATACAGTGAGGGAACGCGGTACAGGCTGGCTCGCAGAGGCTTTCGCAGCGCTTCCGGTGGATTTGCAGGCGGGTGTCATACGGGCCGTTGGAGGCAGCGGACGGGCGTCTGAGGCCTCCTGGTTGAGAGCACTTCTCCCGAAGTTGCGTGGCGTGGTCGCGTGCTCGGCGCTTCGAGCGTTGGGACAGCTCGGAGATGCATCGGATGTCAGCGTGCTGGTCGCGGCATTGAGCAATGGCGATGGGGACGTCGTTCAGGCGTCCTCCCATGCCTTGTGCAGGCTTCGGGGGCCGCGTGTGGATGCTGCTCTGTTGAGGGTGGCCGAGAGCGCCGAAAGCCTCGCGAGGGATAGGCTCTGTAAGGTGTTCGTCAAGCGTCAGACGTCAGGTGCTGTGCCGCTGCTGATGGCGTGGGGAGTGGGCTCCGATCGTCAGGAACGGCGGACGTGTTGGGCAACGGCCGGGAAGTTGGTTGATGCAGAAGACTTCGGTAAACTCATCGATGCGTTCTACCATCTCCCCGCGGATAGTGTTTCGGAGGCGAGAAGGGCGTTGACGGCAGCAGGGAGAATGCTCTCGGAGGCCGCTGCGGTCGAGGCCCTCCAGCTGGCCATTTCGAACTGCCCCTCGGGGGGGCACACGGCCCTCCTCCTGGCGGTGGTTGGCGAGTTGCCATCTCCCCGGTGCTATCCTATTCTGACTCAGGCCCTCACATCCTCCGAGGCTGATGTGCGCGCGGCCTCAGTTCGTTCCCTCGCAAATTGGCCCGCCCCTCAAGCCGTCGGTGAACTCCTTCGGTTTGCCCGTTCTGAGGAAGACGATCGCGTTAGGATACTTGCTTTGCGAAGTGGCCTTGCGGCGTTACGGACCCACGCGGCGGAAATGCCCGCTACATCTTGTGCTCAGATGCTGGTATCTGCCCAAGCTATGGCATCGCGGAACGAGGAGAGGGTGATGGTTATCCATACGGCTGGGGCCGTCCGCTGTGCAGCATCCGCTCAGGTCGTCCTTGGAGGTTTGGCCGAGCCGGCGTTGCGCGCTGCTGCAGAGACAGAACTGCTCGGACTTTCCCCCTACGGATGGTTGGATGCCGGCGTCGCCACTCGTGAAGGGTTGGGGCGCCTCGCGGCAAGCGGGCCGGATGATTGCAGGGAGAAGGCCACAGAATTGCTTAAGCGGCTGCCGGAGTCGTCGGTCCTTGCCCGGATGGATGCTGTTCCATGGACGTCGGCTTTCAACGGACATGATCTATCCGGCTGGAGAATCGTGAAGGGAAAACCGGATTCGTGGGGCGTTCATGACGGTGTACTGGTGGCCCACAAGGGGGGAGGAGGGTGGCTCGCGCGGGAGGAGGAGCTTTGCGATTATGCGATCGAGTTTGATTTCCGTCTGGTGTCGGGCGGGAACAGTGGCCTTTTCCTGCGCCCTCCTTTGACGGGGAATCCCGCCTGGGAGGGGATTGAGGTGCAACTCCTGGATGATGCTTCACCGAAATACGCCCGACTTCAGGCCGACCAGTATTGTGCCGGTGTTTACGGAATCGTTGGCGCCGCCCCAAAGGTGACCCGTCCGGCGGGAAAGTGGCAACGGATGCGGGTCCTGTGTCTGGGACGCCTGGTGAACGTCTGGCTGAATGGCAGTCAGGTCGTCAGAGCTGACCTGGACGAACACATGGACAAGGTCGAGAAAATTCCGGGATTGAGGCGCGCGTCGGGGTTCCCTGGTTTCCAGAACGAGCACGGCCCTATCGAGTTCCGTGGCATCCGGATGAAAATACTGGGCCCAGTGTTGTCGGCCTTACAGGAGAGGTGAGCGATGAAAAGGCGTGAACTGCTGCAGCGAACGGTGCAGGGAGCCGTTGGGGTGTATGTCGGGCACGGGCTCTCCCTCATGGGGCAGGACCTGCCTCCCAGCGAGAAAATCACGATGGCGTGCATTGGCGTTGGCGGCCGAGGCCGCGGGAATCTTAACGCCTTCCTCAACGACCCACGCGTCCGGATCATTGCTGTCTGCGATGTCGACCGTAGGCGTGCGAAGACGGCGGCCGACGCCGTCAGCGCCTTCTACGCGAAGCAAACGAAGGCTGGGGTTACATCGCCCTGCATCTGTACGGCTGATTTCCGCGAGATCATGGCACGTCCGGATGTGGATGCCGTGATGGTAGGGACGCCTGACCATACGCATGCCCTGATCTCGGTGTCGGCGATGCGTTCAGGGAAAGATGTGTACTGCGAGAAGCCGCTGGCCTATTCGGTGGCAGAAGGACGTCTTGTCGTGCAGACGGCCGAGACGTACGGTCGTGTTCTGCAGACGGGCACACAACGCCGCAGCAACGGGCGAATCAGACATGCCTGCGAACTGGTCCGAAATGGTCGGATCGGATCGCTGAAAGCTGTCCGGGTGGGCTTGCCAAAGGGGTTTCAGATTCGCAATGGAAGTCACGCAGGGAACCAGGCGGAGGAGCCCGTTCCGGACTGGTTTGACTACGACAAATGGCTTGGCCCAGCGCCGAATGCGCCCTACACCCCCGGCCGATGCCATTTCAACTTCCGCTGGATTTTGGACTATGGAGAGGGATACATCAGCGACTGGGGGGCGCATTATGTCGATGTCGCTCACTGGGGAATGGGTGCAGACACCACAGGCCCCCGGTCGGTTGAAGCAGACGCGATCTTCCCTGATGATGGGCTCTATGACGCCCCTACAGAGTTTCACATTGAGTATGCCTATCCCGGCGACGTGCTGCTGGCCTGTTCCACGCGCGAGGTGCTTGGGATCAAGTTCGAGGGGAGTGAAGGCTGGATTCACGTTGAGAAACCCGGAGTGGGCGCAGTGGCAGCCAGCGATCCCGGGCTGTTGACATCGGTCATTCGCCCCAACGAGATTCATCTCTACGAGAGCACGAGCCACGCCCGCAACTTCATTGACTGTGTTGTCTCCCGGGAAGCAACTGCGGCTCCCCCGGAAGTCGGACATCGCTCTGCCTCAGCCTGCCATGTCGGGATGATTGCGGCACGCCTTGCCAAGTCGCTGACCTGGAACGCGGAAGCAGAAGCGTTCGTCGATAACCCGACGGCTGACCGGTTACTGGCGCGTACGCCTCGGGCCGGTTGGGCACTCTGAGGCGGCTTCCCACCGCTCAGGGCAGGGCGTGCAGCTCAGAAGACGTGTCGTTCACAATGGGGAATTGAGTCGAGGAAAGCTCTGCCGTAGTTCGTTCGGATGACCCGATTGTCCAGGACCACGACGATACCATGGTCGTCCTTGCTGCGGACGAGCCGGCCGAATCCCTGGCGGAATTTGAGGATGGCCTCGGGCAAAGCGTAGTCCCCGAACGCCCGGCCCCCTCGTTGCTCAATGGCTTCCTGTCGAGCGGCTACCAACGGATGGTCAGGTACCGCGAACGGGAGACGCACAATGATCACGTTGCTCAACGCTTCTCCGGGGACATCTACACCGGTCCAGAAGCTTGCCGTTCCGAAGATAACAGAGCTCACATCTTCGCGGAAAGCGTCGAGCATCTGTGACCGGGGCAGTCCTTCGCCCTGGACGAAGAGCTGGTACCCTGATTCGTCAAAGAAATCCGCGAGGCAGTCGACGGATTCGTGCATCATGCTGTAGCTGGTGAACAGGACGAAGGCCCTTCCTTCGCTTTGGAGAAGGAACTCCCGGATGTGTTCACATGCGGCCGGGACAAAACTGGTGGTGTCCTTGGGGGGGGGCATGCTCCCTGAGAGGTAGAGCGTTACTTGCCGCTCAAAGTCGAACGGCGAGGAGAGGATCAGTCCACTCGTGTCATGGCCCCCGACTCGCTTCTGGAAGTACTCGATATCTCCCTTGACGGCAAGCGTGGCGCTGGTCAGGATAGCGGTGAAATTTCGGTTAAAGAGGCGTTCGCGCAGCAACGGGGCTACCTCAATGGGAACGGCATTGAAGGTCACTTCATCCTGCCGTGACCCGTAGCGTTCAAACCAATAGACATGCTCTTCCCGCTCCATGCCCAGGAAGGACCGGAGGCCCAGGCGGTACACGTGGAGGCCTTCCGACAGGGTGGTAAGCTCCGTCTGCTCGTCGTCGCTGTCAGCCGTCTCTGCAGCGTGCTTGACCTTCTGCTCCAGACTTGCCAGAGCATCGGCCAGCAGGTCGGGGATGTGTCCCGGACTCGTGTAGCGAAGGGGGTTCCGGTTCTGGCTGTCCAGCCACTCCACGATACGCTTGAAAAAGCGATCGACTTTCTCCGTCGCTTCAATGGCCGCGGTCCGTGCATCGACACACGAGGAGTTGGCGAGGATGCCGCGGTTGCGTTCAGGTTGGTAGAGGCGCCGGAGAGTGCGCCGGAGTTCGAATGTCGTGAGGCGAAGGCCAAGGTGTGACGCGGCGCAATCTTCGATGGTATGTGCCTCGTCAAGGACGACGGCGCCGTAATCCGGGAGCACGCCCCCGGACTCCTCCCCGCTTTCCTGCTTCATGGCCATGTCCGCGAAGAAGAGGGCGTGATTGGCCACGATCACGTGTGACTCGAGACATTCCTTCCTAGCCCGGAAGAGGTAACACCGGCGAAAGAATGCGCAACGGCCTCCAAGACAGTTTCCGGCCTCGCAGTTGATCCCGTCCCACAAAGCAGGGCTGGGCTCAAAACCAAGATCGCTTCTTGACCCATCCTCCGTTTGCTTCTGCCACTCCCATATTTGGTCGATTTCGGAAAGCCAGTGCAGATCAGGCAGATGTCGCTGGTCGGTATCCGCCAGGGCAGTCAGCCTGCGCAGGCAGAGATAATTGCTGCGGCCCTTGGCCAGAGCGGTCCTGAACTCCAAGCCGAGAAGCTCTTGCAGAACTGGAATGTCTTTGCGGACAATCTGTTCCTGAAGGCTGATTGTGTGCGTGCTGACGATGACCGGGAGCGCGCGGTCCAATGCGTAATGGATGGCAGGAACGAGGTAGGCAAAGGTCTTGCCGACGCCGGTTGGCGCTTCCACGCAGAGATGGAGGCCCTGATCCAAGTGCTCAGCTACGGCGTCAGCCATCTGCTGCTGCTGGGGGCGTGGCTCGTAAGGTCGTCCCCCGACCTCGGCAGCTCGCAGCAAAGGCGTCTCTTCCCCGAAAAACTCAGTTGTCTTATCGCGAATCGATGGTTCCACAGCGCTAGGGAGCTTCCGGTTAGACAGTGGTCACTCCGTGGCGGACGGCTTGCTGCCGCAGGCGACGAAGATGTCGAGATGGGGATCGACACTTCGGTCAATTCCAGCGAGAGGGTACCAACGCGAATCCATCAGCCCCGCTCGACCGAGCCACTTCTGCAGCTGTTCCTCAGCGAATCCGAGCCACAACGACCCGAAAGTGGTCGTCACTTTCTCGTCCTCATGTTGAACGCGGTCGACGACCACTAGGCGTCCTCCGGGGGCCAGAAACTGAACGGCCTGTTTGAGGCAGGCCTGTGGTCGGGCTACCTGGTGGAGAACGAAGTGGAGGAGCAAAGCATCGCAGGGGGGGAGGTGGTCGGAGAGCGCTTCGATGCGCCTCTGGACGAACGTGACGTTGTCGATGCCGAGTTCTCTGCACCGTTCTCTGGCTCGTTCGAGCATTCGGGCGGAGTGGTCAATTGCGTAGACGTGATCCGCCATCGCTGAAAGGAATGGGAGCATGAGCCCCGTCCCGGTTCCCAGATCCGCGATCCTTATCCCGGTTGGGGCAAGCCTGGCCATCGCCAGCAGACTGGCAGACGAATTGTGAAGTAGGCGCCCGATCTCGTCCCAATGCTCGGCTTTGCAGTCTGCGAACGATTGAGCGTCGTTTACCCGGCGTCGGAGGGCTTCACCCAGCCCTTCGAGATCAGGGTGTTCGCTCTTTCCCAGGGACTCGATGTAGGCACTCACCCCTCCCATTTCGTCGCTCAACGGGGCAAGGGTGTAGAAAACGCGCGTTCCTTCCCGTCGGTCCTGGACAAGTCGCGCGTTCCGAAGCACTCCGAGATGACGACTGACGCGTGGTTGTCCCATTTCCAGAATAGAGGCCAACTCCTGGACGTTCAGTTCTTCGCGGAACAGGAGGCGGAGGAGTCGCAATCGAGTGTCGTCGGCCAGGCCTTTGAAGACTGACACGTCGGCAGCTCGGCCGTCCGTGCGGATTGGTTTTTCTTGGGGGGAGCCCTGCATGTTGTTGTGGCGTGCCTTGGGGAACGCTGATTTGTGAGATGGCCTGGAAGCAGAAGGGCAGAGCACGACGGGCTTGTCCTGATGCCTCAGACATCCCCATGGACGACGTCAGAATATGCCACACCAGGGCCTATCGGGCAAGGATCGTCTATTCAGGGCGGTTGGTGATGAAGAAGCCGGCCACATCAAAGATCTTCTCTGCCATCAGGCGGTAGCCATCGGTGTTCGGGTGTACCGCGTCAGACATCAACTCAGGCTTGTTGATGATGCCGTCGAGGATGTCAGGAACGAGGACGACCCCGGTTCGGCGGCAGAGCGCCACACATTCGCGGCTTCGTTCGGCCCCCAGAGGACCGCGCACGGCCGTAAATACCACCATCATTCCACGGTCCTGCAGGCGCAGGAAGAGCTCCTCAAGAGCAGCTTCAGTCCTGGACCAGGGCACTTTCTTGAGGATGTCATTGCCCCCGAGGGTGACGATCGCCGTGCCGCCTGTCATAAGCTGATCGTGATCGAGGTAAGTGAGAGCTTGATCGGCGGTTCTTCCTGTCTCACCGAGAGCAGCGACCGTGGTCCCGCGCGGGAGCAGGTTCTTCAGTTGGCTCGGGTAGCTGCCCGTTGCTCTGTTTACTCCAATGCCGACAACCAAGCTGTCGCCGAAGCAGAACACCCGGTCGTCTGTCACGGGGAAATTATGAATCGTCCAACCGTTGATTCCAGGGCCCTTGAGAGCCAGGAACGCGAGAACGAATAGTCCAACCGCGCAAGCTGCAATTTTCCCAGTTCGCATGATGCCGTCCCCGATTTGGCTACGAAACGATTGCGTCCGGTTTCAGGAACTGAGTGACAAGTGGTCCGATTCGGTCGTATGCGTCCTCCAGGACGTAGTGACCGGCATCTTCAAAGGCATGGACGCTTGCTTCGGGAAAACGGGCCTGCCACTCCTTGAGGAACCTGTCGTTGAAGCAAAAATCCTGAGTTCCCCAGCCGATCAGCATCGGTTTCCGTGCCAACTGAGGAAGGCCTTTCTCGATCTCCACCATGGTGTCCCAAGTCGGGTGCTTTGGGGACAGAGGTATGTCTTGCACGAAGCGCAGTTGAGCGATCCGGTTCGCGTAGCTGTCATAGGGTGCGAGCAGCCCGGCACGAACAAGGGGGGCGAGGCGGCGCCCTTTGGCAACTGCCATCTTAATGGCAGCCTGGGCAAATCCGTTCAGCCCCCGCAGGAGAAGAGGACCGAGGATGGGAGCACGGCAGAGACGGATCCTCAACGGACACCTGTCCACTAGGAAAGCGGCGGTATTCAGCACCACAATCCTCTCGATCCGTTCCGGGTGTCTCACTGCGTAGCCCATACCGATTGCCCCGCCCCAGTCATGGACAATCAGGCTCAGTTTCTCGCCCCCGAGCACGTGATCCATGAGGCATTCCAGATTGTCGATATGGCGCCGCAATCGGTAGGGATAATCCTGAGGCTTATCTGACAACCCGCATCCCATGTGATCGACGGCGATAGCCCGGTGTGTCGCGCTGAGGTCACGCACGAGATTCCGGTAGTAGAAGGACCACGTTGGGTTGCCATGGACCATCACGACAGGTGTTCCTCGGCCCTCATCGACGTAGTGAATCCGGTGTCCCTCGATGTCCGCGAAATGGGATTCGAAAGGATAGAGTTCGCGCCATGATCCGGGATTGGTTGCGTTATCCATACCCATTGCCTTGTGGTTGTGAACCTTGCACGCCCCCTCGGCTGCGGCGGTGCCTCTTGGGCAAAGGGAGGCCCTTCCCGGGGAAGGAGGGCGAGCTGATCTAACTATACATGACCAAGGGGGGGCAGGCGACGTTGCGGACTCAAGTCCAATCCGTCCGTCCCACTTTCTCGGCAGGGAGTGGGAATTGGCCATTGTCAACCATATCCTCCTCTCGGGTTGACAATGCGGATTGCTCGGCTAGTTTCAGCTGGCTCGGAGGCATGACGTAATGGTTGCACGTCTTCCTGGCGGCGGATCAAAGTCCCCCATTGGAGTTGTTGCATGGGCAAGACCGAGCGGATTCTAACCATCCTTCGACAATCCGGCGACTTCGTCTCCGGGACTCTTCTGTGCGAGGAGCTTGGCGTTTCTCGAACCGCGGTCTGGAAACACGTCAATAAGCTCCGGGAACGTGGGTATTGCATCACCTCGGTTCGCCATCGCGGACATCGGCTGGACAGCTCACCAGACCTTCTCGTGCCTGAAGAAGTCATACCCAGGCTGCAGACGGACAGGTTTGGGCGGGACTACCGTTTTCTGGAGGAGACGGTGTCCACCAATGCCGTTGCATCCCGGCTCGCGAATGAGGGGTGTCCAGAGGGGGCGGTTGTGGTCGCGGATGCCCAATCTGGAGGGAGAGGACGCTTGAGTCGGGTGTGGTTCTCCCCTCCTTCATCCAACCTTCACGTGTCTGTCGTCCTCCGGCCGGAAGTCGCCCCGGGCCAGGCTCCCCAGATGGCTCTTGTAACAGCTGTGGTGCTCCGCAGGGCGATCCAGACGTCTGCTCCTTGCCCCGATATATCGATCAAGTGGCCCAACGACGTGCTGATCGCAGGTCGGAAAGTCGGGGGAATTCTCTGTGAGATGGGGGCAGATATGGACCGAGTCAAGCACTTGGTGGTCGGTGTGGGGGTGAACGTCAACACTTCCCTGGAGGATTTCCCCCCCGAGATTGGCGATCAGGCCACTTCTCTTTGCACTGCCGTCGGTCACGAGGTCCGCCGGAGTCGCCTTCTCGGCACTTTTCTCAACGATCTTGAGTCGGCTTACGACGTGTGGCGCAGCGATGGTCTTGCCCCTTTCCTGCCTGAACTCAGAGACTACTCAACGCTCCTGGGGCGGCACGTCGCCTTGACTCAGTTGAGCGAAACACTTGAGGGGATCGCTGAGGACTTGTCTCCCGACGGGGCTCTTCTGCTCCGACTGACTGATGGTCAATTGCGTGAGGTGTTGTGTGGGGATGTCCACATTCTCGACTATTGATTCGTCCCGCGTGACGACTTCCCGCTATCACAACCTCGATCGACGACTCTCTGCCGCCGGGGTGGGATGCCTTCTGTACCTGGCCTTCTTTCAGACCGTCGGAGGCGGTGAGATCGGGCCTGTGCGTCAACTCCCCTCCATGCTTGTTGAGGCCCCCGTCGTTGGGGATGCACGCACGATCACGACCTCGAGGCAAGCTGCTCTGACCTGGTTGCGCCAGGTAACGGGGCTTCGACTTCAGGGGCAGGGCGTCGGTGGACAGGCCGATCTTCAGGTCGAAGGGAGCAGCTTCAGCGGAGCAGGACTGTCGTTGGCCGGCCTGGGGCTGCGGAATCCGCAGACAGAGCACTTCCATGCCGACGTTCCGCTTCCCTGGCAGCTCTTTGAGGAGCCGGTCGTGTCGACCGGGCTCAATCAGGTTCGAGGTGGCACTGGACATCTGGTCGGGAGTGTGGAGCTCGCCTTGGCTCCAGTTGCTTCAGGGGGGCGCCTGGACTGGGGGCAGGGGGGGCGTGGGCATTCCTGGCAAGAAGGGCTGTGGCAGGAGACGTTCGGGGAGAGCGAGGGGATTCGGAGTTTTGGCTTGGGGGTGTTCGGAGGAAGAGAGACGGCAAACGGTTTTGACTACTCCGACAACAGCTTCCGACGATGGTCCGGAGGAGGACAGCTACAGTTGCGGATGTCGGAGAGCCAGGCTGATCTGGTCTTCGGAACCCAATACCGCGACTTTGGAGCCCGGGGTTACTATGGAGCGCCAGCCAGCCTTCCCGCTCAAGAGACGATTCGTGACACACTGGTTCTGGCCACGTGGAGGAACGGGGAGGAGGGGGCTCCCATCCGACGGGCCAGCCTTCTGTACAGGCAGTTCCGCGACCTCTATCTGCTGGACGAAGAACGCCCTGAATTGTATCGAAATCGCCATCGATCAGACGTTCTTTCATCAGCCGTTGGCGGGGGTTTTGGCCACGCTGAACCACTGTCGCTCACGTGGCGACTGGAAGCGGAAGATGAACGTCTGGACAGTGCTTACCGCGGAACGATTTCGAGCACTGGCCTTGGGAAACACGACCGTCAGCGAGGAGGGGGAATGGTCCTGCCCGAGTTGAGATGGGGCCGCTGGTCCTTTGCAGGAGGGAGTCGATTCCTGTTCTTTTCTGAAGACCGCCCTGCGGTTCTTCCAGCCTTCGGAGTTACGTATACTCCCGCCGGAGCACATGTGCTCTCGCTGGCCTACACCCGTGGGGTGCGACTTCCTTCCTACACGGAGCTCGCCTACGATTCCCCGGGGAGTCTTGGCGATTCAGGTCTGGAGAGACAGGAAAGCGCTCAATGGGACGTGGCCTGGGACGGGCGTTGGGAACAAGGAGGGAACTGGCGCATTGGCGCGTTCAGTCGGCGGGAGCACAATGCTGTTGACTGGATCAAAGACACCCCAAGCAGCCGCTGGCAGGCGGTCAACCTGCGCCGACTACGTATCATGGGGGCTGGAGCACGGGCGGAGTTCCCCGTGAGTGCCACGCTACGGATGGCGTTCGCCTACACATACCTGCACAAACGTTCGCGGTCAGACGTGTTTGCGAGCAGATATGTTCTTGACTATCCCGAACATGAGATTCGCCTGACTGGCGAATGGGCCGTGACGCAGTGGTGCCGCCTCATCGCCACCCAGTCTGCCCACCTGTATGCCGATAATCCGGTTCGCACAAGCGATCGAACGGGTACAGACGGCACCATCGCCGTTCAGTTCCGCCCCCCTCGCACGCCATCGCTCCTTGTAACCGCAAGCCTCGACAATCTGTGGGATGACACGTTCGAGACGTTCCCCGGACAGCCCCCGACAGAACGCAGAGGCAGCCTGGCGGTGTCCTGCACATGGTGACAGAGCTGGTTGATCCCGAGCGGAGCACGCTCTATTGTGGAAGCGTGGTACGGAGGAGGGGCGGTGTTCTCAAGCGGGGGTGGGCAGCAGGCGCCGGATGAGCCCGGGACACCGACGCGGCCGGGAGGGGCGTTCCTGAAGCTGTGACAACGATGCCGACAACGACAAGTACCAATAAGCCTGTTCAGATTCTCGTGGCCGACGACGAGCCGCTCGTTCGTGCCGTCTATATTGAGATGCTGCAGGAGGAAGGGTACGTGTGTCGAGGGGCAGCGGACGGCGGCGAAGCACTGCGTCTTCTTGACGAGGGCCCCTGCGACCTTCTCCTGAGCGATGTGCGCATGCCGAACGTCGATGGTCTGACGCTGTTGTCGGCCGTGGGAGAGAGATTCCCCAATCTGTCCACCATCGTGGTGACCGCGCACTCAGACGTTAACCTGGCCGTAGAGGCCACTCGCCGGGGAGCGTTTGACTTCCTCTGCAAGCCTGTGGACAGCCAGGAATTACGGCTTTCTGTCGCTCGGGCCCTTGAGCAGCGGCGCTTGCTGGCACTGACCAGGAAGCTGACCCGCCAGGTTGAGCGCCCTCCGACCTTCGCCAATCTTGTGGGCCAGAGCCGCGCCATGCTGGCTGTGTATCGAGTCATCGCTCAAGCGGCCGGAACGGGGATGAGCATTCTGTTGACCGGGGAGAGTGGAACAGGGAAAGAAGAGGTCGCCCGGGCGATCCACAGCCTGAGCCCGCGCAAGGAAAACCGTCTGAATGTGGTGAACTGCGCTGCCATTCCTGAGGCCCTGATCGAGTCGGTGTTGTTTGGGCATCGCCGTGGCGCTTTCACCGGAGCGACGTCCGACTTCCAAGGCCTGATTGGGGCGTCCGATGGCGGGACGGTGTTCTTTGACGAGATTGGCGAGATGCCCTTGCATCTGCAGCCAAAATTGCTCCGGGTGATCCAGGAACGCAGCTTCATCCCGGTCGGGGCCGGAAAAGAAGTTGAGGTCGACATACGGATCATATCGGCGACGAATTGCGATCTCAGCAGAGAGGTCAGCGAAGGGCGCTTCCGACAGGATCTTTTTTACCGCCTGAATGTGATCCCGATTGAGCTTCCACCTTTGCGGGAACGCGGCGAGGACATTCCGGAGTTGGCGTTCCATTTCCTGGACGAACTGGCATCCGACTTCCCGGATGTGACGGGAATATCAGAGCAAGCGATGGCCTGTATGCAGGCCTATCCGTGGCCGGGCAATGTTCGGGAACTCCGCAACGCCATTGAGCGGGCGGTCAGCTTGACCGGGAACACAACAATCCAGCTTGCCGACCTGCCGGAGGGAGTGCGTGCTGCTGAGGGAATGGGATATGTTCTGAGCAGCCCGTCGTCAGTGGTTGAGAAGCTTGAGGACTGGCAATCTTACCTCCAGGAGAGGAAACGGGAGTATTGCTCCCAGGTCCTGACTGTTTACGAAGGGAATGTCAGCCACGCGGCCCGCCACGCGGCCATGTCACGCAAGGCTTTCTACAAAATACTCCGGGACGCCGATCTGGATCCGCGTGCGTTCCGCTGAGCATCCGCAGCGCACCTATTGAGGGCCTTGCTGAGCTCAGTCAACACAGTTTCTCCTCTCCGGAACGTTGGCACTGAGTTCCGTTGACGCAGCTGATCCGCCCGCCTCCGAATGCCACCTGGCCTGCGTGTTCAACCATCCCCTGAGTGTGTCGACACGTACTCACTCCATTGCTCTGTGGTCCGCGTGAGCGCTCTTGCGTTGCAGTTCAAGCGCTCCCGATGGCACAGTTGGGGCGTCCTGAGCGACTATACATATTGATGCGATCCTCTTTACCTGCCTCTCTCCGCTCATCTCCCTGCTCTCGGTAACGCTCGATCGTCCATGTACTCCTCCTCTGATCTCCTTTTCCCTATTGGGCACATAAATGAATCGCGAGTGCATTGCGGGTTCATATATGTATCACATGGCGCGATACGAAAAACACTCGCCGGGTGAGGTTAACCTATTGCGACGCTGTTGGATAAGGTAGGTTCGATGCGTCTGGCATCAGTCCTGCACTGGAGGGCGCCATACCATGGCCACGGTATGTAGTGAGAGAAACGGCGTCAGCCTAAGCAACACCGGTTGTGACTGGCAAGAACGTCCGAGCGCACGAACGAGACAGAACGACGGAATGCAGAAGGAAGCAATCGAGATGATGACGACCATCACACGTGCAGTTAGTGTCGCAGGACTGGTATTGGGAATGGCGTTGACCAGCAACGTGCAAGCCGGGGAGAAGGTGTCCGTTGAAGCCGGAGCCGACACCATGTCCCGCTATGTATGGCGTGGACAGCGATATCTCGGACAACATGGAACAGACATGGTCGGATCCCGACGTGTTCTTCGGCGGAGTCGGAGTTGCTTTCTCCTTCTGACCCGTCCGGATGATGAGGTCGGACAGTGAGCATTGCAGAACTGAACACGAGCCCCACGTAGATACGAGATGATGACGAAATAAGGAGCTAGGAAAATGACGACGAGATGGTTGCGAATTCTAGGAGTATCGGCGGTCGCCCTGACTGCGGCCGCCACGGGTTTCGCCGAGGAAGCGGCAGTTGAGCCGGCTACTCAGGTGCAGACGAACCTGAACATCGTGTGGACCTGTGTTGCTGCGTTCCTGGTGTTCTTCATGCAAGCCGGTTTCGCCATGGTCGAGGCTGGTTTCACCCGGGCCAAGAACGCCTGCAACATCATGATGAAAAACCTGATGGATTTCTCTGTCGGCTCAATCATGTGGTTCCTGGTTGGCTTCGGGTTGATGTTCGGCGGCGGCGCCAGCGGCCTTTGCGGTGGCAGCCACTTCGCAGCCAGCGATTTCAGTGCTTCCGAACTCAACTGGACCTTCTGGCTATTCCAGTGTGTCTTCGCTGGTACGGCGGCGACCATCGTTTCCGGAGCCATGGCAGGCCGAACAAAGTTCACGGGCTACCTCTGCTACAGTGCCATCATCTGCGCCTTCATCTACCCCATTAGCGGCCATTGGGCTTGGGGCAGCCTGTTCGGCATTGGCGAAGGCTGGCTTGAGAAGAAGTCGTTCATTGACTTTGCCGGCTCGACCGTGGTGCACAGTTGCGGTGCCTGGCTTGCGTTGGCGGGGGCTATCGTGCTCGGCCCCAGAATCGGCAAGCGCAACCCCGACGGCAGCGTGAAGGCCATTCCCGGACACAACATCCCGATCGCGGCTCTAGGTGTGTTCATTCTGTGGTTCGGCTGGTTTGGCTTCAACCCCGGCAGTACCACGACTGGTGACAGCTCCATCGGTTTCATCGCGATGACCACGAACCTGGCCGCTGCAGCTGGTGCCATTGGGGCCATGATCGTCTCTTGGTTCCGCTACAAGAAACCTGATGTCTCGATGAGCTTGAACGGTGTTCTGGCCGGTCTCGTCGCGATCACCGCAGGCTGCGCAAACGTGACTCCCGTACACGCGATCATCATCGGCTTCCTAGCCGGCATCATCGTTGTACTCTCGGTTGAGTTCATCGACAAGGTTCTAAAGGTCGACGATCCCGTTGGTGCGGTCAGCGTGCACGGGGTTTGCGGGGCATTCGGCACAATCATGGCCGGTGTCTTCAACACTCCGAACACGCCTGGATACGTCGAGGGCGGAAGCGTCGGGACCCAGTTGCTGGGGGTCGGGGCAATCTTTGCCTGGGCGTTTGGCCTTGGAATGATACTCTTCACCCTGATCAAGGTCACTGTCGGCCTGCGGGCCAGCAAAGAGGAAGAGCTCCGCGGCCTCGATATATCCGAGCACGGGAACGAAGCCTACTGCGGCTTCCAGATTTTCACCAACCAGTAGAAACCAAGGGCAGGGCGGCCGGCGGCTTCTCAACTGCGGCCGGCCGATCTTCCAGTAAGAACCAGTGAAGGAGTGAATCATGAAGCTCGTCATCGCGTACATCCAGCCGGAGCGCCTCAACCAGGTCAAGCAGGCGCTGTATGAGAAGGAAATCTACAAGATCTCGGTCACAAACGCCCTGGGATGCGGTCAGCAGAAGGGTTACCACGAATCCTACCGCGGGGTCGATTTCGAGGTCAACCTCCTCAAGAAGGTCCGAGTCGAGATTGCGGTGAACGAGGCCTTCGTTGAGCCGACGATCGAGGCGATCATCGCCGGAGCTCGGACGGATCAGATCGGGGATGGGAAGATCTTCGTCATCGCTCTGGCCGAGTGCGTTCGAATCAGGACCAGAGAACGCGGCGGAGACGCCATCGGCTGACCGCCCGTTTCGTTTCTCAGTCAACCCACATAGCGCACTGCCCCTATGGCGGTGAGGTCGAGGCCGGAAGTGGCGGTCAGAACCAGGTTGGCAAACTCTTCGTCGTAGAGATAGACAGACCAGACTCTCGCCTGCATGTGTTCGGCGACGTGGCAATCGCCTCGGAGAGGAATTCCTTGATGCTGTGGCTGCGTTCAAAGCAACTCGCAAGTTCGGCGATACTGCAGATGAGGTCAACATTGTCCTTCTGCATAGATGACTCCCGCCCGACACCATCGGGTCAGACCTTCATGTTGGCGAAGGTCCATTCCCCGGTCTCGTCGTCCTGCTCCATGTCCTGGAAGGCGTGGGGGTATTCCCGCTTGCAGATGGCCGCTACCTGGCTCCCGACGATGCGGATCTCCTCTTCCGCCGCCCCCGCAGTGCGGATCGCGATGATGTGGCGCCAGGACCGGAGGTTGCCGGTCACCATAATCGTTGTCCCAATCCCCATGGGCGCCAACCGCCTGAACATCGAGGTCAGATGCTTCTTGGTGGTAAAATCCTTGAGGTCTTCGATGCCAAAGAGCGTCCCCAGATCCGTCTGGACCGACTCCAGGAAGGCGACCACATCGCGGAATTTCCGCTCAACGGCGTCGTCGTCCCGTGCCGCTTCAGGCAGCCAAAATGGGAGATCGTCCAGGCGAACATACCGGAGACTCTCCTGGCTGTAGGCCATTCCCACCCGGTGTCGCACCAGTTCATGAGTAACGACGCGAGAAACGCCACGAAAGATGAAGGTGAGATTCACGTGTTCGAGGATTGAGCCGTGGGCTTGGCGGAGCACGTTTCCAATGTAGGCCTCGTTCCCCTCTCTGACTCGCCGGACATTGGGGTTGGTAGCTTCGGGCTTCTCAGGGTCGTAAGCCTGCCAACTGCGGTAGCACATGCGGCCCGCCGCCTCGATCAGGTTCTCTCCATCCGAGACTGCGGCGTCCGGTGTCCAGTCAGGCGATCCTATGTCTCGCAGGTAGGCGTTCAGGCCGTCGTGAACGAGAGACGTTTTGGCGACCAGGTAAACAGCTGGGGAGGGGATGTCTCTCATGTCTCAGTTACGCACTTTCATCGTGAGTTGTAGTGCCTCGGGACGTCCCCGGGTTGGGCCGGTCTTCCCCAGGACATAGTGAATCAGAAACAAATCCGCCCGAGCCGGACCACAGCTCGGGCGGATCGCGATCTACGATGGCACGGGAGGCGGGGGGTCAGGAGAGCTTCCCGTCACGGAAGGCCGTGATGTACTCCATGCCGAACATATCTTCGCCAACCAGGACGGCCTTGGCCAACCGGAATGGTTCCGAGTCCGTGTCCAATGAGGCGATTGCCGTTGCAGGCATCACGGCCGGGTCGATGATCCCCCCGTCCGTTCCGGCTTCAACGCAGAGATAGGCGAACGTCACGTTCAGAAGCTTCCGACTGGGCATCCCGAACGAGACATTGCTCAGACCGCCGTTGAGATGAACCCCTTCGAATTCGCTCCGGGCCTGGCTGGTTGCATTGAGGAAGTGCATACCATTCATCGGGTCTGTGCTGATGGGGAGAACGAGGGGGTCGAGATGGAGTTTGTCTCTCGCCATTCCGGTCGCGTCAATCGCTGCGATCAGTTCACGGAAATTCGCCGTTCGTTCGTCGGCGTCTGCCGGCATCCCTTCACGGCCTGCTGCGTTAACGATCGCGTCCGCATTGTACTGTTTGGCCAAGTCGATCACATCCGGCCGTTCAAGGCTGATTGAATTGATCATCGGGGATGCGATGTCTGTCCGGCACGCTGCCAGCCCGATTTCCAGTGTTTCAGGCTTTGACGAATCGATGCTCAGCGGGGTGTCGTAACGCTCTGAAAGGAAACCAACCATGTATCCCATCATCTCGCCCTGGACGGATGATTCCGTGGAGTATTCGTCGACGTTGACATCCAGAAATGTGGCGCCGTTGTCGATCTGACGTTCGGCCAGATAGCAGAGGTAATCGGCACCGGCCGCCTGCTCGTCAGGGGCTCCGTGCAGTGATTGGTAAAGGGCAAGGGCAATGTGCTTGATCTTGCCGTCACCGAACGCAGGTGAGACCTCTTCCCAGTTGGCCGGCACGGGAAGTGCACGGCTTTCGCCATCACGCTGGAACGCAACGCCCTCACCCCCACCAGGGAGTTCCGTTGTCTTTATTCCTCCGCGCTTGACAATGCGCGTGCAGTGTAGATTTTCGCCGACAACAACGAACTTGGACCAGTCCATTTGAGACTCTCTCCTCGTTTCCATTTGGCACACCGTGGTTTATGGCCTTTGAAGAGCCCCACGCGAGCATTGTGCGTTGTCCAGAAGGAACCGCCATCAGAGTAGCAGTTAGGGCGTCCATTTCAAGCTGTGGAAGACCCAAAACCTATCTGCGTATCGCCATCCTCACTGTCCCCGACCGGTCTTCATTCCCTGCGTGCCACCATTCCGCCGGGCAGCCGGATCAGGAAGGAGAATGCGCCAGTCTGCCCGGGGAGGTGACATCACCGGGAAGCGTTCGAAAGACGGGGGCCTGCCAGTTCGAAAGGGAGGGGGTCGAAACCGATCGTGGCCAGTGACGTGCAGTTCTTCACTGCGTCGGCTGGGGCGGATGGCGACACCACCCCCTGGAGTCGGTGACGGGTATGCCAAAGAGCCAGGGATGGGGACCAGCCCAGACGGGGTGTCGGAGCAGCGCCACGGCGAGCGAGGAGTTGCCCCAGTGCCTGAGTTCGGAAGGAGAACTGACACGGGAAGGCGGCAAGCGTGACGCGGAGCACAGCTTCTCGGTCAGTTGGGGCCACTCCTACCGAGTCTCTCAGGTCATTATCTGGTAAGACCTCGGCTAGTGACAGGTTAGGTAGAAGAGCGCCGGAGTTCAAGTTGGCAACAAAACGCTGTTGCGGACCAACGATCTCGACTGCCCCGGTGAGTGCGCCCGACGCAGTCCTGACCCAGACCACGCCGGTGTTCCCTTGACGGGCTGCGAAGGTCAGGACAAGATGGCTGAAGAAAGGCTTTGCCTGTTCCTTTGGCCAAGTGTTGGGCAGCAAGGGCAGGGGGGGGGCAGGCAGTTGATCGGAGGGAGAGCGTGTTGTTGCCAAGGTTGCGATCAGCTCCGGGAGCCCTCCAGCTTCCTCTGCCAGGCGGCCACAGGCGTTCATGAACGCCCACACTTCAGCATCCTCGCTGCTGAATGACTGGTGAAGGGCACCGGGCGGCAGTTCAGCGTCCGAAGCCAACGCGAAAAACGCCGGTTCCAGAGCGGCTTTTCCAAATGGAGCCGTCAGTTGCCCGGCCATTTCCGCTGCTTTGGTCCAGTCGCTCCCAGCTAACGCCGCACCAACACTTTGCGTGGTGTGAACAAGCCATTCCTCGCCATGGCCGTGGCGAAGCTCCCGGTCCCGAAGCTGCCCCAGGCGGCTGTTCGCCTCGACGATCTCTGCTTCGTGCCCTGTCATCAACCCACATATGACCAGTCTCTGACTGGGCATTACATCGAACGGATACAGCTCAACTTCCCGGCGGAAGAAAGGGTACGCTTCATGATGACGCCGCAAGGCCCCGAGAGCCATCCCGATCTCCCCGTTAAGGTGGGCAAAATTGGGGTCGATCTGATGTGCACGCCAAAGGTGAGATAAAGCCACCTCGCGGTTTCGGAGTCTGCGATTGGCGATTGTGCCGGAGAAGGTGTGCGTCCTGACGTCCCTGGGCTGCAACTGTGCCGTTCGTCGGAAAGCTGTGTAGGCATAGTGATAGAGCTTTGCTGCATAGTCCAGCTTGCCTTCCTCGGCGAAGCGATTGCCTACATCCTCGGCCAGGAAGGCCTTCCTGAGCGACCATCCCACCTGCAGAGACAGCACGGAAGCCCCGAGGGCATAGCATATGACCGACAGTGCGACACCCGGGGCAAGACGGCGCAAGGTGGGGCTGCGTCGGGTGCTCCAAGCGCGGGAGCGAGCGCGTCGCCGCCACAGGAGGCCGAGCAGAATCAGGCCGATGAGCCCTGTTGGTGGTTGTACCAAGACCTTATCAAACTGGGCATGCGCCATGATCATCCACACGGAAAAATGGGCCGCTCGGAACATGGGGAACTTCGGGAGTCTGCCAAGGCAGACAAGGCCCAGGCACCATAGCACCGCCAAGGGGATGCCCAGTTGAGCAGCCAGGTGGAGAGTTTCGTTGTGTGGATGGGCTGTTACCACAGCCGCGAGACGGCGGCGCTTGTGTGTCAGGGAGCGATAGGTTACAAACTCCCGGGTGAAGTTGCCCGGACCGATCCCAAGCAACGGGTAATCGGCGATGAGCCGGACAGTCTGGCTGTAGAGTGGTAACCGGACGTCATCCCGAGCCGCGGCGGTGAGCTGAGCTCGGCCGAGCCATCCCGCCATCCCCCCCATGGCGAGCAGGATGGCTGCAAGCACCCCCTGGCGTTGCCGGGAAGAGCACTTTGTGATCGCAAAGAAGACAGCGTACCCGGCGAGGGCCAGGCACGTTCCCCGAGAACGCCCCGCAGCGACGGCCCACAGAGACAGCGCCAACGGCAGGATTGCCACGAGAAGTCTCTGGATTGTCCGTCGGCTATTAGGCTGGGGCCGCATTGTCCCCGACAGTGCAACCCAACACCAAGGGCAAAGTGCCACAATCGTCGTGCTCATCCAGTTCCTGTTTCCCGCGAGCCCAACGACTTCGAATCCAACTTGCCATTGCCACAAGGCATGAAAGACGTGTACACACCACAGCACAGCGAGGCAGAGAGCGAGACGGCGCGGGACCAACTGCCGGGGGCAGACGGCATAGAAAACAGGGATGGTAAAAAAGCCCAGGAGAATGAGAATGTCGGCAAGAGATTGCGTCCGTCCCAGCCAGGCACTAACCGCGGTCAACGAAGCGGCAAGGAGGACTGAGAATTGGATTGTGTTTTGCCGACTGCCACCGTGGCGCCCCCCGAAGGCACGAATTGGGGTGACTGCCAGGTAAGCTGTGGCGAAGCACGAGAGCCAGAGGGCCACCGGAAGGGCCACATGGAATGTGACGGGGAAGTCGAAGTCCCTGGGCAGAAAGGGAGCAAGGATGGGAGCCCGTGCCTGCACCGCCGAGATCACTTGCCCCAGCCGGGCGGGACAGATGAGAGCTAGAGGATAGGCAAGAAACAGACACAAACAGGGGATAGTTCGGAGCGCTCGTTCCGTGACGTTTCCAGTCGCTTGAGGTGAACGTTTCTTCAAAGGAGTCGTGCCCTTGGTATGGCCGCAGACCGAGTGCTGCCGAGACATCGGCACAACTCTGCCTCCGAGGCCTGTAAAACGTATGAGAGGTCATCATATTTTCAACGGCAAGGAACAGAACCAGTTCCAGCCTTTGCAGGATGGTCTACACATGAACACTGGAGTTTCCGCATGCTTTCATCGGGAGATGGTGCCGAGCGGGCTATTTTCGTTCGTCGGGGAGGGCTGGGCGATTTCATCCTCAGCTTGCCAGTTCTCCGGGCCCTCTCGACCCGCCACTCATGGATTTGCCTGGTCACACGCCGGAGGTATCTCGACTTGGTCCCGCCGAGCTGCCGCTATGACATGTTTCTGGATTGTGACAGCGTTGCGGCAACCCAACTCTACGCCCCAACTCAGCAGGACGGCGCCTCGACGCCCGACATGAAGGCCCTGTGCAGTGGCGCGTCGCTGTATCTGTTCGCTCGACATGATCCACACTGGGCTTCAGGGTTGGACGCGTTCGCTTTCGAACGGGTCTACTGGCTAGATCCCCGCCCGAGCAGTCCACCTCACGTGGTCGAGCAGTTCTTCCTCCAGGCAGGGCTTCAACCAGTTGATCCGGCGCGGGTCGCGTCGCTTTGGCCTGAGCGGCCCAGCGGCGAACAGCTTTGGGTGCATCCGGGGAGTGGGAGTCCATTGAAGAATGCCCCGCTGGATACGTTCGCCACAGTTGCAGAACGGTGGTGTGCAGCCAACGGTGGTGGGGTGATCGCGTCGTTCGGGGAGGCGGACGAGGCCCTGATCGGGCCTTTCGTTGCCGCGATGCGGGAGCGCTCGCTTCCGTATCGTTGCGTCCAGCCGGGAGGGCTGCGGGAACTGCAGGAGCACCTTCTTCGGGAAGCGAAGATCTATATTGGGAACGACAGCGGCGTTTCCCACCTTGCCGCAGCTTTGGGCATCCCGACGGTGGCCATCTTTCAGGCCACGGATCCGGCTATCTGGCACCCCCTGGGAAGGCGAGTAACCGTTGCCACCGCCGCATCAGTCGTTGACACCCCTTTCTGACAAGGCTCAGGAGCGCCGATACACCGCCGCCCGGTTCCGAATCGCCTCTGCGATGGCGACCGACTGAAGCCCTGAACGGATGTTACCTTCCGGTGATCGCCCTTCACGAATGTCGTCAAGGAATGCTGCATTTTCGTGGTAGAAGCCCGACAGTTCGAATAGCTCTGTTCCGTCACCCAGTTGACTCCCCTCCACATCCTCGACCGTTTCCCCCTTGTGGAGGTGGCGCAATCTCCCCGGAAAGTCAAAAGCCTGCCAGATTGGGACATCGAGGAAATACGTGTGGTTGAAGAGATTGACTGTGGCTCTCTCTATCAACACGCCCGAGACGGGGCAGAAGTTGAGTTGAGCTGTCGCTCCGGAACGGAACGTGCACTCGAGGTAGATGTTGGCCGTCGTTGGTCCCAACTCAGGGAAGGGCTGATACGTAAAGCGGATCTCCTCATAGTCGACACCGGCCAGGAAGCGAACTGTGTCGATGCCGTGGATCGCGGTTGTCGAGAAGTCGGCATCACAGCGGTTGATCCGGAAGAAGTCGTATCTGATGTTCTGAATGTCGCTTTCAGCGAATCCGCTTCGCAGGGACTCGCGCAATCTGGCTACCAACGGCGTATAGCGGCGATTGAAGGCGACCTGGTTGGCCGTCCCCGTGCTCTCAGAAGCGTTGATCATGGCCGTACATTCGTCAACGGTCATTCCCGGCGGCTTTTCGAGCAGAACAGGGACGCCGAGGTCGAGCAACTGGATCGACATCCTGGCCGTTTCGGTGACCGGAACATACAGACAGACTGCGTCGGGTGTTTCCACGTTCAGCATCTCCCGGAAGTCGTTGTATTGCCTCAGGAAACCGTTCGCCTGGCGGTACCGGGTTGCCTTGGCTGAATCCAGATCGCAGCAGGCGGTCAACTCCGTACCAGGATGGGTAGCCGCATACTTGGCCAGTGACGGACCGTGGGCTCGGGAAGAGAGTCCACCACAACCGATGACACAGATTCTCAGTGGCATGGAAACACGTTCTCCGCTCTTCTCGTTACTCATTCTCCGGGGGCACATCTTCCGGCTCATCCACCAACTTACGGATCCGTTCTGAAGCTGTCTGCAGAGGAACTGTCTCCGGGGCTGCAGTTGCCTCGGTCCCCTCCACGCCTGCAGGAGACGGCGAGGACGCAGCGGGCCCCACACAGGCGACAAACATCGAGAACAAACAACCAAAAAGGCAAACGGCCGCGATACAGGCGCTCACCGATCCCCAGTCGTAGGTGATACTCCCTGACATCGCCTCCATCTTGAAGGTGAGTTCTGTCAGCAGCCTTGCCACTCCCCAGAACAGCATTGCCGCCACGAAAGCCAGTCGGCGTCGGATGAAATCGTTGCGGACGCAGAGGAAGCACAGGAAACCAAGCAGCAGAACAATCTCGGTGACCATGGAGTTGATCTCTCTTCAGGCCAAACTGGCACGATTTGCGTTCTCACGGATCCGGTGAGACGCGGTCTACTGTACGACAGGGCGCGGGACTCCCCGTGCGCGATTCGCAATAATAGCCGTTGAACGACTCTTGTAAAGGAATGCAAGAGGCCGGGCGGTGATCATGGTCGCCGGCAGACCCGATGGAGGACCTCAGATGCCGCCCCGTGAGCCGCTCAACGGCTTCCCCTGATCTTGATCAGAGCCGGATCTGGTATAGATTTGCGGACCACATCTCTCACCGGTTGCCGCGCCCCAGTTCTGGCGCTTCCTCAGCCGCTATGAGCCAAAAAGGGAGAGCTTTGATGCGCAGAGACGCAATGACGTTGGAACTCGCCGGACGCACGGTGCGCGTACCGGTTGTCTCAGTGAACACACTGGTTGTTGGGGCGGGAGCTGCCGGCCTCAAATGTGCGGACGCTCTTCATTACGCCGGTGTCTCGGATGTGGCGATCGTCGTTGACCGCTTAGGAAACGGCACGAGCAATAACTCGGGTTCGGACAAGCAGACTTACTACAAGCTCGGTGTCTTCGGGGAAGATCCGGACAGCCCAATGGACTTTGCGCGGACGCTCTTCCAAGGCGGAATGATGCACGGTGACCTGGCCTACATAGAGGGCCTCGGATCTGCCCCCGCCTTTTTTGATCTGTGCAAAATCGGTGTTCCGTTCCCCTATAACAAGTTCGGCGCCTACGTGGGCTACAAAACAGACCATGATCCGCGCCAGAGGGCGACATCCGCCGGGCCAAAGACCTCCAAGTTCATGTATGAGTGCCTGCTCAAAGAGATCCAGCACCACCAGACTCCTGTATTCGACCACCATGAAGCCGTGCGTCTACTCACCAGGGAGGTGGATGGGCAGACTCGGGTTACTGGTGCTGTTTGCCTGAACCGAAACGAGTTCTACCGCGATGACCTTGGTGTCGTTCTCTTCAACGCAGAGAACGTTGTGCTTGCTACCGGCGGCCCAGGCGAAATGTACGCCATCAGCGTTTGGCCACATGCTCAAATCGGTTCGCACGGTTTGGCTTTCGAGGTCGGGGCCGCGGGAAACAATCTCACCGAACTGCAGTTCGGTCTCGCTTCCACGGCGTTCCGCTGGAACCTCTCCGGAACCTACCAGCAAGTTGTCCCCGATTACTTCAGTACCGATCCCGATGGTGTCAGCAACCGACGTTTCTTCCTGCACGACTACTTCGCGGACATGGGGGCGATGGCCACCAATATCTTCCTCAAAGGCTATCAGTGGCCTTTCCATGCGCAACGTCTGCAGGACGGCGGCTCCTCCCTCGTTGACATTGCCGTCCACCGAGAGATCACGGAAGGCCGGCGTGTTTTCATGGATTTCATGGCTAACCCTACCCCTGCGGAGGGAATGAGTGTCTTCTCGTTTGCCGAACTTGGGCAGGAAGCACGTCTTTATCTGGAACGTTCCGGCGCCACACAACAGACGCCATACGAACGACTTCAGCACATGAACCAGCAGAGCATTGATCTCTACTCGGAACACGGCATTGACCTCCGCGAACCTCTGGAGGTCGCTGTCTGTGCCCAGCACTGCAACGGTGGCCTGCGAGGCAATTCCTGGTGGGAGACGAGCGTTCCTCACTTGTTTGCTGTTGGGGAACTCAACGGTTCGCACGGCGTTCGCCCTGGTGGCAGTGCCCTCAACAGCGGGCAGGTCGGGGCCGTTCGAGCAGCTCAGATGATCGCGCACGCCTACAACGACGTCCCCTGCACCGCCCAGACGTTTCTCAGTGCCTGTGGAGCCCAGATTGCCGATCTGTACGGCCTCTTTGATGGTTGGCTCAGCTCTGGAGAAGGCGCGCTTCAGCTGGCTGCTGTACGTCCGCAAATCCAGGCCAGAATGAGCGCCTGCGGCGCTTTCGTGCGCGACCTCGCGTCAGCTCGAAAGGGGCTCCAGGAAGCCCGTGATCTGTGCAGAGCCATTGCGGAAAACGGCATCTCGTGTTCCTCGCCGAAGCAGTTGACCCGGGCCACCGAAGATCGCCTGCTTGCCCTCACGAGCGTGGCATTCCTCGAGGCGTTGGTCTACTACATCGAGAATGGCGGTGGGAGTCGCGGGGGGTATATGGTTCTGGATTCTGAAGGCGAGCTCACGGTAGACAGCAAGCGCGGCAGCGAGCTGCGTCACCGAGCGGAAGACCTCTCCAAGCGGGAGGAAATTCTGGAAGTCACCCTCACTTCCGGAAGCCTCGCGCGCTTCCAGGTTGCCGCCGTTCCAGTCCGTCCGCTTCCGGAAGATGACAGCTGGTACGAGACGACATGGGCCGCGTGGAACGACGGGCGCGTGGTCGGGACGTGATATCTTCCACGACGCGAATCAGAACAGGCAGCACGTGCTAAGAAGAGGGCAGGGGGCCACAAGCTTGTGGGGTCGAGTCGGGGCTACTGCAAGGGCAGGGCCGTTGGCTTGGCCCCCGAACAGTGCAGGCGTACTCGCGCAATTTCACGGCGCAGCGTGTCAAAGAGCACTCTTTGGTCGTGGCTGTTCGGCTCAATGAAGTCACCTCTAGCGAAGTCATTCCAGCTGGAGATACATACGCAACGTGCCTGGAGTTCGAAGGCTCCCCAAAGGGCCTGAAGCAGCGACCGTCCCCCCGCCCTTGGGACTGACCAGCCTCGGTCCCCAATTGCCCCACCGCCTGTGTTGCCGGAGCCCAGCAGTCCAGCCGTAATTCGCGTTTGAGTCCCGTCGCGGCTCAAGCTAGTTCGCAACGTTGTTGAAGCCGGTGGCCAATGCCAGGCCGCGCTCGGGCCGGTCGTCCCCAGCAAGGCCAGGGCAGGGTGGCCGACCGTACCTGCATCGAGGCCATCTCCTGTGACCACGATTCCCCGGCCACCTCTCGCCCAGTAGCCGGGCTGCGCGCAGACACCTGAGGTAACAAGCCACTGAACGGCCTCCGAAAGCGTATCTCGAATTTTGGAATTCTCCGCGGCCGCGGAACGCAGGAGGAGAGCAGCTTTCGGGCTTTCAGGCGTTTCCCCCAGCAACGTAAAGAACCGTTGGATTCGCTGCTGTCTGAAGGCATCAGTGAGATCTGCCACGTCCATGCACAGCAGGATGACATCAATCCCCAGGGAACCAAAGCGGTCGATGTCTCGCTCCATTCGCTCCTCAGTCCAACTCCGGTAATTCGGTATCGGCTTACCCAGACCACGTTCCATGCACGGGCCGTAGGCAAAATAGGTCAGCAGGAAGACAGGGCTTGGGCCGACTGGGTACCTCAGCTCCGGTGGGATCAGAGGTGCAGGCTCAATGGTCTTGCAGCTTACGCCGCCGGCAAGAAGCGCTAGAGCGCACAGATTCCGCAACAGAGGTCGAAGACGCTGCTTCATTATCATCAACTCTTCTCTTCCTCGCCAGTGTTCTGGTCAACGGGGCGTCGCTCAAAGCTTGCGCAGTCATCCATGGAGCCGGTATCCCGCCCATGCAAGAGGCAGCGGTCCCGGAAAGGATGACGCATGAAGTGGAGGCAGTCCTTGCAGAAGGTCACGCATCCGGGCGTCAAGGGCTTCGGGGCTTCTGGCACACTCTCTCCAAGCAACCCCGCCAGGGCCTCGAGGCGTTCGGAGCCTCTCTTCTCATGCGATGTTCCTTTGTCGGGCTCTACGTCCGCCCAGTGAGCGCCGCATAAGGCACAGGCGAAGTACTCGCCCACGCAGGTCCAGCCCTCCATTCGCTTAGTGCGCTTGGCGAGGGATTCCTCGCGACATGCTGGACATACGGCAGCCGCACCCGAACGCAGATTGGTCATGTCATGGTTAGACATTTTCAGCATAGACCTTTCCGCTGCCTGGATTCCGGTCAGTCCCGGTATCAGACGTTGCCTCCGAATTCTCTTGCGGGGTATTCCCACAAGGAATCTCGTTGGAGGACCCCATGTAGGGCCAAACTGCGAAAGCCTATGAAAGGTAGCCTGCGAGGAGGGCATTGGCAATCCTCTCGTCCCGGAGACGCTCTGCTCATATCGAGCGTCGCATAATATATGTTATGTCTAGTCGATGCTTGCTTGTTGGCATGTCTTTTGACTTGTTAAGACGCTGTAGTTCAGGTAGTTATAGAATGCGTGGTAAGAAGGTGTTAATAACCTGTTGCCTGTGTGGGTCGAAACGTCAGCATCCGCCTGACCAGTGAGCTTCCGGGCTGCAACGGCAGTCTAGGAGCGGCCGGAGCTTTGCCGGCGTCGAAGTTCGCAGCGCGGCGCAGGTGAGCAGAAGTGAAGCACTGCGTCAGGTCGCGATCGTGTCATCGTCCTGAGGCGTTGTACTCTCGGGAGGCGGTCCGGGGAAAAGAAGAGATGAGGCAATGAAGATGACCACGCCACAGGTAATCCCGCTGTCAGCGACATTGAATGCGGGCCATTGGAATCGGCGGAAATAGAAGAAGATAAAGTCGATGACTTCGCCGCGGAGGAAGCGGTCCACCAGGTTCCCGGCAATTCCACCACAGATCAATGCAAGAGCAACGGCGCGAACACGGCGCCCCTCGGTGAAATAGTCTGAGTAGACGACAAGAAGGCCGAGGACGACAACGGAGAGCGCCCCAAGGAGGCGTGAGTGGCCTTGCAGAATGCCCCATGCGGCTCCTGAGTTCCTGAAGTGGACAAGGTCAAGAAATCCCGGAATAAGGCTATAGCGTGTGCCGATGGGCCAAGCTGAGATGACGAGGTGCTTGGTGAGCTGATCCAGGAGAAAGATGACTCCGCAGATGATCAGCAGATTACGCCGCTGTTTCCCCGGTAGAAGGCTGCTCATGCGATGGGACACTTCCAGTATGGCCTTCTTTGGGCGACCTGAATGGTGAGTCTGTGCGGAGCAATATGTGCTAACTCCTCCCGGAGGATTCCCTTCGGTGTGGGAAGGAGGAAAGCAGGCAAGTGACGCGTCGTACACTTTAGGCGAAAACGATGGCTATCGGACAAATTGGCGCCGGCGCCGTGATTGGTCGGGCATGGCCCCGCCTGTGACGGCTTCCTGGGCAGACTTGCAGTCGATGCACAGCCCGGCATAAGGTTTCGCCGCAAGACGACCTTCGGAGATATCTTTGCCACAATCGGTACATACGCCGTAGGAGCCCTCTTTGAGGCGCTTCAGAGCAGCATCGATTTTATTCAGACGCTGAGCTTCTCCGTCCATCACGGCCAACTCGGTTTCACGAAGGAAGTCGTCACTGCCGACGTCCGCCATCTCCTCTCCCGGTTGCTTGTTGGCGCTGAGAGAGGTGGACGAAAGGGTCCTGATCTGGGCCGCCATCTGCTCCCGGAGGTCCACAAGTGTCTGGTAGCGTGGGTCGTTCTCAATCGACACACTTTTAGCAGCTTTCTTACTCATTCAGGCGATCTCCTGCCGTACTATCGGCGACTGTCCTCGGCCGTATAAAACAAGAAAAAACGAGTCCGTAACATAGCAGGACGAGCGTGGAGATCAAACGGACTTTTGCGATGGATGTCCGGGGCGTCGGTCGTGCAGGAAGTCGCAGATCTGTTGGGCGAGGATTGGTCCTAAGCCAGGCACTGCGTCGGCGATTGCCTGAGGCAAGGCTCGACGGAGGCTGCGAACAGAACCGAAGTGCTTGAGGAGCGCGCGCTGCCGATTGGGGCCGACGCCAGGGATCTCGGCAAGCACAGAATCGGCAATACGTCGCCTTCTCAGGGCCTGGTGGTATCCCAACGCAAAGCGATGGGCTTCGTCTCGTATCGCCTGAAGAATGTGAAGGCCCTGGTGGTGCCTGGGCAACGTGATCGGGACTGACTGTCCGGGCAGGAAGATCTCTTCCTGCTTCTTTGCGAGGCCCAGGATGGGGATCGGCTCAATCTCGGCGGCGGCCAGCCCCTCGATCGCTGCTGACAGTTGTCCCTTTCCTCCGTCAACCACAACCAGATCGGGGAGTCCCCTGCCCTCTTCCCGTCGACGCGTGAAGTGCCTGGCCACGACTTCCCGCATCATGGCGGTGTCGTCAGTCGCTTCCGGTGATTTGATCCGGTATCTGCGGTAGTTTCGGCGAGCCGGTTTTCCGGCCTCGAAACACACGAGACTGCCTACGGCGAGGTGTCCACCAGTGTTTGAGATGTCAAAACACTCAATGACATCAGGTGGAACCGCCAAGCCGAGGGCTTCACGCAGCGGCTCAATGCCATCAGGTGGCGGGGGGTGTTGCTGGGTCAGATCCGTTCGGGTGAAGGTTCGTTGATTGCGTACACAAACCCCCTTCAGATTCTCGATCGAGTCCCTCACGCGAGCCGCATCCTCAAAACGCTTCTGAGCGGCAAACTGCATCATCTCGGTCTCAAGGTGTTCTATCACTCCTTCCGTTTCTCCTTGAAGGACAGCGATCGTTGCCTGCACCCGTGAGTTGTACTCGTCCGTGGTTACATCGCCCGAGCAGGGGCACGAACACGCCTTTATTGCCCGTGACAGACAGTGGGCCTTGGTCGTTTCATCGGGAACGCGCGGTCGACACGTACGAAGGCCGAAATGGTGTGCCAGAAAGTGGACGGTGTCACGCAGAGCGCCTGCCCGAGGGAAAGGCCCGAAGTAGAGACGCCCGTCCTCTTTGCGGAGCCTGGTCAACTCGAGGCGTGGAAACGCTGTGGCAAGGTCAAGGCAGATGTGGAGAAAACGTTTGTCGTCGCGCAAATCCACGTTGTAGCGCGGGTGGTACTGTTTGATCAGGCGAGACTCGAGAAGCAGTGCCTCGGCTTCAGATTTGACCGGCAAAATCTCATACGCTTCAATGCTCTTTATCAACGCGCGTAGTTTCGCATCCGCCCGGAGCTTCCGGGACGGCTGGAAGTAGGACGACAGCCGCTTCCGTAGAGACTTGGCCTTTCCCACATAGATGACATCGCCGCTGGAGTTCCTGAAAACGTAGACTCCAGGGGTAGAAGGAACATCCTGAGGAGAGAATGGGACCATGGGGCACGCGAGTGGGTAAAAAAAACGCCGTAGACGCTGTTGTCCTCGTTAGACAAGCTATAAAGCAGACCTATAGTAAGGTAGATGAGAGAGGAATGCAATCACACCAGACGGGTGTGGCGGCTTTAGTTTTCCCCGCCCTGGCAAGTTCCTCCCCCCCCCTCTTCCCCTACTTGCCAGGGCGCCTTTTTTTCCCCTGATGGCGTAGCTTCTCTCGCTTGGTTCGTCGTGTGAGAGTGTTGTTCGGCGCCGGTCTCCCCCCATTCACCTGAGACAGACCGCCTGCCCAGATCATTTGCGCGCAGCAGATCCACCGCTAACGGAGTTCACAGATGGAAGAGCTTGCAGGACAGAGCGCGCTGGTTACCGGGGCCAGTCGTGGGATCGGGCGATCGATCGCTCTTCTTCTCTCGGCGGCCGGTATGCGGGTCGGATTGGTTGCCCGTTCCACCGACCTGCTTGACGCGCTAGCGGACGAGATCAGTGCCTCCGGAGGCGCCGCCGTTCCCCTCCCCTGCGATATCTGCAAGCCAGAGCGCATTGGCACAGTTGTCGAGGCCTGCGTCCAGGAACTTGGCGGTGTGGACCTCCTCGTCAATAATGCCGGAGTCTTCCTTGAAAGCCAGCTGGAAGATCTGGAAGTAAGTGACTGGGAACATGTTTTGAGAGTAAATGTAACTGCCCCCTTCCTGTTCGCCAAGGCGATTATTCCCCACATGGCGAAGCGGGGACGCGGGCGCATTATCAACATCGGCAGCACTGCCGGCAAGAAGGGCTACCTCTACCAGACAGCCTACTGTGTCAGCAAACATGCTCTCCTGGGGCTCTCTCGTTGCCTGGCCATTGAGGCGGAACCCTTTGGAGTGAGTGTGAATACGCTCTGCCCGGGAGGTGTTCGAACAGATCTGATCGCTGGTACGCATCTGGCAAAGCGGCTGGTAGGGGAGCGCATGCTTGAGCCTGAAGATGTGGCAGAATCTGTTGTCTTTCTGGCTCGTCAATCTGGCAATGTTGACATTCCCGAGCTCGTCATGTTGCGTGGAAAAGGCAGATAGCCGACGGGACACGTTTCCTCCTTGGCCCTTCCCCCGTGAGCGACACGGGCTGTCCGCGTTCCGGCGGGTGCCCTGAAGCATTGCGGAATCCCTCCCAACCCGTATATTTCCGCATTGATAGGGCGCCATGAGCCGGGGCGCTGTCTTCACCTGATGCACCACGGAAGTGAGATGTAAACATGTTTCTCTCTCCCACAAAAGCGACCCTTTGCTCTGCCAGCCGTTTGACCGGTGTGCTGGGCCATGGCCTTGACCGAGTTCGCCTGACTGAGATGTTGCTTCTCTGTGGTCTCGGGGTCAGTGCAGGACTGGTCCGCTGTTTGGTTCGGACTCATCTGCATCTCCCAGGGCATTCCATCCTTTTCATAGTGCTTCCCACAGCGGCTGGAGTAGCGATCTCCCGCCGACAGGGCGCAGGGACGGCGATCGGCTTGTCGGCCCTGGGGACTGGTGCCTTCCTGAATTGTTTCTGTCCTGTAAAGCCCATTGGGATCGGTGCCCTGACAAGTCTGGCGGCAACAGGCGTTTTCCTCGATGTCGCCCTCGCTTGGGCTCGACGACCCGCGCATGTGTATTTCGCGTGCATTGTCGCGGCCTGTGGCAGCAGCGCGCTTGCGTTCGCTGTCAGGGCTGTCACGAAGCAACTGGGACTCCAGCCCGGGTACCATCCCGCGGCGCGAATGGCGATTTGGGCTCCGCGGGCGATGGTGACCTATTTGATTTGTGGGCTGGTTGCAGGTCTTCTCAGCGCTTTTGTGTGTTTCCGCTGGAGGGAAGAGGAGCCTCAAGCGTGATCACCAGCCAGCAGGGCAACGTTCTGGCGGTGAATCGCTCGGAGCAGACCGGAACACCAAAAACGTCTGAGACATCCATAGTGCTGGATGCTTCTGGAGTCGTCGGGGATGCCCATGCGGGCCCATGGCACAGGCAGGTGAGCTTACTTGACTATGAGCTCATCGAGGGATTTTCCGCTGAACATGGACGGAACGTTCATCCGGGCGAGTTTGCCGAGAATATCACCACCCAGGGGATCGACTTGGCAGATGTGGCCCCCTTTGACCGGCTGGAGTCAGGCACAGTCGTCCTCGAAGTGACCCAAATAGGCAAGCACTGCCATGGCGATTCCTGTGCCATCTTCCGGGAAGTCGGGGCCTGCATCATGCCGAAAACGGGCATTTTCGCCCGAGTCCTTTCGGGAGGAACGCTGCGGCCTGGAGATCCCCTTGTGCACAGTCCCCGTCCACTGAAAATCTGCACCATCACCGTTAGTGACCGGGCCAGCCGTGGTGAGTATGCGGATAGGAGTGGCCCACGCATCAGGACCCGTTTGGAGACCCATTTTGCTGAGACGCGCTGGCACTTGGTGAACACTCCAAGACTCGTACCCGATGATCGCCCGGCGATCCAGACAGCCATCGAGGAGGCCATATCTGACGGTGCGGACGTCATCTTCACGACCGGAGGAACTGGGATTGGGCCGCGGGACGTGACCCCGGATGTTGTGACTGACATCATCGAGAAAGCAATCCCCGGGGTTATGGAGCATATTCGTCTCACCTGCGCGGCAAAGACGCCCAATGCCCTGTTGAGTCGAAGTGTGGCTGGGACGAAAGGCAAGACGCTGATCTACGCCCTCCCCGGAAGCGTCAAGGCTGTCGACGAGTACCTTGACGGGATTCTGAGCACGCTGGAACACGCCGTCCAGATGCTGCATGGTCTGGACACCCACTGATTGGGGCGTGGGGGCGCAAGCGGGGCCGCGCAGTCCCCCGTTGGGGGGGCGTTCAGGCCCGATTCGCTTGACTGGTCGCCGCCAGTGCTTGTGCAATCACCTCCGCAAGTTTCTTCTCTTCAACAGGTTTGGGGAGGCATCCCCAGGCTCCCGAGGAGCGAATGCGATCCAGCGTCTGACTGTCGCCGTATCCTGTCATGAATATGATCGGGACGGCTCTTTCCCGGAGAATTTCTTTGGTGGCAGACAGCCCGTTCAGGTCGCCTTGCAGGCTCATATCCATCAGAATCAGGTCAGGCATGAGCGTCTTCGCCAGGGAGACCGCCTCGCGGCCATCCAGGCAAATGTCTCCAACCACGTCGTACCCCAAATCCTCCAGCGTGAACCGCAGGCTCTCCGCTGCCAGCACTTCATCTTCAACGATCAGAATGGAGGGTGTTTTCACAGGAGCTTTCCGCGCGTCCTTCCCAAGTGACCTATCCTCGTGCCTGGGTTCTTCACTTCCCGGCGTCCCGCGGAGAGGGAGCGTCGTCCCGTCCCGTCAGCTTTCTGATGGGGAAAAGGAGACGAAATTCCGTACCATCCACACAGCGGTGCTCAAGGTTCCCTTTGAGCTGTTGCGCCAGCATTCGGACAATTCTAAGGCCCAAAGACCCGGTTGCCTCAACTTGGAAGGAAGCGCCCAACCCCTTGCCGTTGTCTCGCACTATGAGTTCATAGTTTGTGTCGACCGGCTGTAGGCTCACAAAGACTCTATTTTGGGGGGCTTTCTCAGAAGGTATGTCGCCAGGAGCAACCGGGAACGCGTGTTTGAGGGAATTCGTGAAGAGCTCGTTCACGATCAAGCCACAAGGGATGGCCGTGTCCAGATCGAGGTGGACCCCCGCAAAGAGGAGTTCAAGCTCAAGTCTGTCAGCGCCGTATGAAGCCCGGATCGTGGAAACGAGTTGGCTCATGTATTCTGCCATGTCCACCTGAGCCAAGCTGAGGGAACCATAGAGCTGCTCATGGATGCTGGACATCGCCTGAATCCGCATGCGGCTTGTCTGGAGCGCTTCCCGCACGGAAGGTGCTTTCTCCGTCCGGGACTGAAGGTCCAGAAGCCCTGAAATGACGGCCAGGTTGTTCTTCACCCGGTGATGAACTTCCTGCAGGAGCACCTCCTTTTCCTCCAACGAGGTCTGAATCTGCTCCTCGGCCTGCTTCCGCTCGGTGATATCCTGCGCCGTTCCATGAATCCCGATCGCCTCACCGGAGGCGTTGAGCCGTACATTGCCCCGGACCCAAATCACGACGTGTTCATTCTGCTTCGGTCGAACCGCGCTGTGCTCCAACTCGAAGTCTTCCCCGGTGCGCAACGTGTGTTGGATTGCCTCCCGGTATGTCTGCCGATCTTCCTCGGTGACGAGTTCGAGGTGCTGCGCGCAGGACGTTGGGGCTTCCCCGGTCGCCAGGCCGAAAAGCCTGCACATCTGTTCGGACCAATAGAGGGCATCATGCCGGCTGTCCCATTCCCAGTTGCCGATTCGACCAATTCGCTGGGCCTCCATCAGGCGCGATTCGCTTTCCCGCAACGCTCGCGTCCGATCATCAATAAGCTGCTCGAGGTTCTCCTGATAGCGTCGGTTGGCCCGTTCCAGTCGCTGTTTCTCTTCACTGAGCTCTTTGACTCGAGCAGCGTTGGCGACAGCACGGAGTATTTCCCTTTTCCCGATCGGTTTAAGGAGGTAGTCTACTGCGCCGGAACGGACCGCGGATGCGGCAGTGTCGACCGTCGGCTCTCCAGTCATCATGATCACTTGTATGTCAGGGGATTTTTCGCGGATCTGCTCAAGCAGTTCAACACCCGAAGTGCGAGGAAGGATGATGTCAGAAACGACGACATCGAAGGACTCGTTTCCCAGCGTCTCAAGCGCCGTCTCGGCATCTCCTGCCACCTGAACGTAGTGTCCGTCATCGCAGAGGAATTCCTGCAGCGTGATTCGCATGCTCCGTTCATCATCCACGACCAGAATACGTGCCATCGTCAGGGCATCTCCGAGTATAAGAAACAGTCCTTAGACAGTCCAGTCAGCCCTCTTCACTACCCAATAACAAATGCGGCCTGCACTCGGGCAGACCAGCTTGGAATCGGGCACTCCCAAAAGCTCGAAACAAGCTCTATTACCATACTGGAAGGAGGAAGGATCTGCAATGTCCTCCAGGCCGCCGAAAGTGACGTTTCCGCGGACCGAAGGAACGGGTGGCAGTCCGTCTTCTCTCTGGGAACACGGCCTTGGGTTGTCGCGAGGAAGTGTGCGCGAGCACACAGGTCAAGCTGGTCAAATCGGCAAAGAGCATCAGAGTGTGTGAGATTTTGAGCGGTTCTGCAAATGAGGACGTGTGGAAAGGACTGCAGGAGTGAATGCACTAAACCGGCCCTATGAGCGTGGCGACCGCGAAACGGTCGTGGCCTTGACGCTTGCTTGCTTCAGAGGCGTCTCAATCGACCAGAACATTGAGCAGCTCCATGGAGTTATCCATGGGCGTGACTGGGAGTGGCGCAAGACGCGGGCTCTACTGAACGAACTGGATGGGAGCCCGTCGGATGTTCTGGTCCTCGAGGATCAAGACCACACTCTTGTTGGCTTCGTCACCGCGATCACTGATGCCGAGGCAGGGATTGGGCGAATCCTGCATCTGGCCGTGCGTAAGGACATGCGAAGGAGAGGAGTGGGACGCAGGTTGATCGCGGCGGCGATCGAGCATCTCAGCGGGAACGGGATGTCACATGTCCGAATCGAGACGCTTGAGCAGAACACAGCCTGTATCGACCTGTATCCCAAGCTGGGGTTTGAGGAGATCGCCCGGCAGGTTCACTACATCATGAAGATCCCGACAGAGTAACTGGGCCACTGTCATTAGGCAGCTGGGACGAAGAGGCTCACTTCGGGGATCCCCAGTCCTGGTTGGCTAAAGGCACGCCAAAAACTGCGGGAGGACGCCCGGCCAGCGGCGCAAAGGTGACGAAGAACTCCCAGTAGTTCCGGGCTTGGCAGCTCTTCAGCAGGACATCATGCTTCCCCGCAGTCAGCGTGATTCGTGCCATGCGACGGTTGAGTGTCGCCGGCAATGCGGCATCCGCGGTAGCTGTGCGGACGCCGTCGATCCACACTCTGACCATGTCGTCTCCCATCAACACGAGCTGGCAGTCTCCACTCTCTCGGACCGTAATCTGAGTTCGGGCGTAGCAGGCCTTCCAGCGGACATCTCCGAACAGGCGAACCAAGTCGACAAAGCCGAAGGGGCTGTAGGTCTTGTGCCGTGGATATGTCTTCCAGCCAACGGTCTTCTTTCCTGCCGTGTACGTCTTCCTCCGGACTCCGTCCGTCTCAGGTGGGTGAGCAACATCAATGGTGCTCTTGGCCGGGTGATCAAAAGGTCCCGCAAACTGCCACTCCAGTGGCCGGATCAGACGTGTTCCCGCCCGACGGAGTTTTCGCCCGGTCCGGATATGGAAACGCACTGGGTGCTCTCCGATGGGTAGTTCTTCCTCAGGAACGACGGTGAAGGAGACTTGGCTCAGACTGTGTTCTGCGGCCGTCACGTCCTGGGACTCCGACTTCTTGAGCCGGAGTCCTGCGATTTGCCGCAGGCGAACGGCTCCGTGAGCCGGAGTGCTGGTGTTGTTCCGCAGCCAGAGATCCAGGTCAATCGCGACTCCTGGGAGAGCGCAGACCATGGCCGGGTAAGCAGCCCCGTCCCCCGTTCCTCCCAGACTGTGGCGGACGTCATAGCGCCGAGGCGGCTTTCCCGGCAGCTTGCGAGGAACCGCCGTGACCGCCAAAGCGAGTGAGTTGTGCTTCTGGGGCCCTGACGGATTGCCTGGAACGACGTTTGGGCGAACGACTCCGCGCGGAGGCTTCTGGCCTGCTGACAGGATGAGGAACTGGTCCACAGCGACTCCATCTTCCCGATTCCGCAACATGAACGTGTGGTTCCCTGCCTCCAAATGAGGGGCGCAGCCACGCACCCAGTGCCAATTGCCGAACGTGTGGTCTGTGACCGTGCAAAGTGTGCCGCCGGGAGGCAGCAGGAGAATGGAGTTGCTGCATTCGTCAAGCCAGCGTGCCCGCAGCCACACGTCGTACCGCCCACTGGCGGGGATTGGGACGGAGTAGAGGGCCGTTCCATTTGCTCCGGTGCTTGACTGTCCCGCCCCCGCTCCCTGCCGGATAACAACCGCTCTGCCCCCGCTGCAACGGCCCTCCTCATGGATCTCCATGACAGGTTCAAGGCGATTGGCCAGTTCCGCCTCGAAGCAAACGGCGACTGTACCCGTTCTGGGGGCACCCAAAGCCGTCCCCATGAGAACGGCGAGCACCGTCAGTCCTGTTGCCACGTATCGTCGTTCCACCAGTATCTCCATCTCTCGGCGACGCCATCGCGGATGACGCGCACGGTGAGTGTTTCAGTCCCCATCACGACGGCATCGGTTTCGGCTCCCAAAAGCAGGTCGTCTATCACTTCCTGCGTCCACTCATCCGCTCGCCGGTCGTAACGGAAGAGGCCGCACGTCGTCCCAATCCAGACAGCATCTTCATTGAAGGCCGCATCCCGAATTTTCAGAGCCCCACGATCCATATCCAACATAACATCCGGCCAACGTCGCACTTCCCACTTCCGGGCATCGTCCAAGAGGACGAACTGGTTTGCCGTCCCAACCCATCGCAAGTGTGTGGCGGCGGTATCCTGAGCCACCCATACCACTCGGTCCAGGGGGGCAAGCAAGGCGTTCAGTTCCGCGCGTTCGGGACGTCGGCGTTGCTTGAGGATGACGTCGCCCTGCAGTTTGGTCCCCAGCCAGCGCTTGGCCTCATGGGCGATTTCCGCGGTGCCGGCATCAACCTTGGCCTGGGTCCCGTGGTCCGCAACGCGCCGGACGAGCGCAACAACCCATGGGGCCGGAGATGCCTTTTCCAGAACCCAAAGTAGGCGGCCAAGCGAGCCGGGCTCTCCACCGGCCCAGCGCTCGGCGCAGAGCATCGCTGCGCGCGCTCCCTCATCATCTCCCTCGAGGTCCAGCGCGATTGCTCTACAAGCAAACCCGGTTGCGCCATCCATACGGGCCCGCCCGGAGAAACCGCTTCTGTCAGCGTGCCTCCTCCCGGCTTCAATGTAAGCGTCGGCCGCTTCCGTGAATTGGTTGGTAGCCAGTGCGTTGCGGGCCCTTGCCTGCAGAACATAGGTTGCGGTTGAGCTCGCCGGCGCCTCCCTCAGTATCGCTTCCCGTTCGGAGCCGGCGACGTCAGTCAGTCCTGCCCAACTTAACCACGACGCGGCGGACCAACGCTGTCCCACAGCGTCCTTCCTCTCCTCCGCTGCTCGCCCACGCCACTCGTCAGCGGTTGAGGAACGGCCCGCGGCATCAGCGAAGACGCTTATCGCCCGACAGAGGCGGATCGAAGGCTGGTGCTGCGCATGACGTTCCGCCCAGGCTAGGAGCAGCGTAGTCGCCGTTTCCGGGGCCCCCTGCGTTGCATAGCAGAGGGCAGCGAAGAGGACGTCTGTCTCTCCCGAATCATCCACTTCGAGAAGGCGGGTTAGGGCCCTCAAGGCCTCGGTCCGGCAGTCGAGCTCCCAGTAGTCCGTCGCCATGGCTCTGAGTTCATTGGCGATAGCCACCCGGTCAGCCCGTATCTGATCCTGAAGTGTCGCGATGGTCATCTGGGCGGCGAAGGCCGATGGAGCATCCCCCTTCTGGCCAGCAGGGCTCGCCTCAAGAATGGAAGGGAGTGCCAGAGCTGACACCGTCACGGCAAGCGCAGCGGCGCAGGCAGCAGAGGGCAGTCGTGCGCGGAACGATGAGCCCGCCGCCAACGGCGTCCCCGGTGCCTGCTGGGCGGCGTCACTCATTCTTGGTGGCGCCTTTGGGAGGCAGCAACGCAGCCCTAGAAGCCGCGAGGCTCTTCTCGATTCGTGCCTTGCTGTCCTCACTGCGAGTATAGCCAAGAGCCTTTTCATAGGCCAGAACGGCCTCCTTATGACGTTTGCTCTCGGTCAGCTTCTGGCCCAGCTGTTCGTGGAGTGCCACCAGTTCCTCAATACGCTTGTCGGCGAGTTCCCATCGCCGAACCAGCACATCTTCCTGAACTCCAGCTACCGCGTACAGACGTGCCAGTTTACGATCGACGCTTCGGGTGTTCGGCATCGCACCCCGTGCCTTTTCATAGGCTTCTATCGCCTCCGCCGTTCGCCCCAGTCGGTCAAGGGCGTCTCCTTGTCCCGAGGCCAGGTAGGCATCCTTAGGGTGGTGTTTCTCCCCTTCCCGGTAGATGACCAACGCCTGTTCCAGCAGCTTCTCGTCTCGGTAGGCATTCCCCACCGTTCGGTAGGTTGCGGCTGGGACCTTCTCCCCTGCCAGCAAGCCGTCCCAGATGGCCCGGGCCTCCTTCTTGCGGTCAAGGTGATACAGTGCTTTTCCGAGACCGACCGTGTGGGCAACGTTACCTGGCTTCACGGTCAACATGCCCCGGTAGGTCGCGACCACATCCTCTGCCATTCCGGCTCGCCGGTACAGGCGAAGGAGCCGCGAATAGTGCTCGACCGCTTTGGGCTGCAGGTCACGGAGTTTCGTGGAAAACTCGATCGCCTTGGTCAGTTCGCCCGCACTCTCCGCAACTGTGCAGATGTGCTTCAGTTCTTTCAGCGCAGCGGCCTCAGCTTTCTTGGCGGCTGCCTGGGCCGCTTTGGTGGCTTTTGCCAGCTCCTTCTTCTTAGCCGCGGCGCTCTTCGCGTCGGCGCCATACACCAAAACGCCCGGCAGCAAAGTAGCAGCCATCAGGAGGTACAGGTACGAGCGGTTCCCCCGGAAACGAATCATCGTCGACACCTCTCAAGAGTGTTTGGTCTAATCTGGATCAAGAAAGGTAGCTCTGTGTGGGCCAACTGCAACTGAACGATTTCGTTCCTGCGAACCACGGTCGTTGCGCTTTCCAAAACCAGCTTCGGCTCTTATGGTGTGCAGTTACATCTTAGCGGCTTTTTGTGGCCGTTTTTACCACTGATGATCGCGTCTGACGGCGGTAAAGAGGCGTGTAGACGTTTGCGACCGCCACCTTCCTCCTTTTTATGGCTAAACGCAACTACTCACCAGAGCTTTGCACGCAGTTTGCGGAACGGCTGCGCAATGCTCCCGTCCATTTCCGCTCTCCCCCAGTGAGGTATGAGTCCGGTCACGTTCTTACCGTCCCGATAAGAGGGGTGGTTCCGGACATCGCGGGAGATGCTGTTCTGCGCCTGGAGAAGTTCCTCGGAGGGGGCTTTGCGGGACAGGTCTACAGAGCCCGCCTTGAGCAGCTCACTTTGGACGATGACGGCCGGATTCCCGGGTTGTCTCAAGGTGGCCAGTATGCTGTCAAGATCGTGATTCCTCCCAGTCCGTCGGCCGCGCGTTTCCGCAACACCATGTTCTGGCTTGCTTACCAGGGCCCGTTCAGCTCCCAGGTGAACGCCGGCGCTTGCCGGGCAGGCCTCCTCTGGCAGAAGATGTTCCGCCGTGGGGCTCAGGTCGCTTTTGGTCGAGAAACCGCCATCAAAGATGCCTATGCATCCTTTTGGGACCCAGAACTGAGCGCGTTCGGTGAAATTACCGAATGGGTGGAAGGACGGACTTGGCTCTTGGAAGTTGACGCAGCGCTCTGGCAGCGACGCAGATGGGAACGGACAGATCCCCACGAGTCGAGCAGCCGGGAGTATGTGGCGAAGCACCAGTTTATGGCACGGATGGTCGGTTTGCTGCATGACATGGGGGCACCCGAGTTCGCCCGGCAGTACGAGTGGTGGACGATGAAAAGCCAGCCCAACGTGTTGCTCAGAACTGACCTGGGAGACGTGGCGCCGGAGCAGGCGCACTGTGCTATCGACTTCCGGGCCGGGATAGCGCTCCTTCCGTTTCTCCCTATGAGCCCAGGCGACTTCCGTTTGATTCTAAGCGGCCTTTTCAGACGCCGGGCGCTGGTGCAGTTTGACCGCTGCGATTTCCCGACCTTTGACGCGTTTGTCGCGGAACACGCCTCCGAGTTTGCCGATTTGCAGAACGCCATTGCGGAATTGCGGGATCAGGATCGAATCTACCGACGGTCTTTGCCTGACGTTACGCACCAGGGCTGGGGACTGCTGATCGACGGCGAGCTGCGCCGTGATGTCCGCGATGGTCTGATCGAAGGCTATGCGGGAGGAGCTCTTGTTGGTCCTGCTTTCGCGGAGCGCTTGCGCTCGTGTCTCCCCACTTTTGTGCTCTTCTATCTACTCGGTGTTCTTCCCATTGTGGGGGCCTTCATCCGCCGGTTCTGGGGGAATGCTGCCTACCGGCATCATGCGCTCAGCCTTCTTGCATCCCCCGCTTACTTCCTCGAAGCTGCTCGAGCCAAGGCGCTGACCGTACTCGTTGAGTGGCACCGAGCCGGACGAGTCAGTGAGTCACGTGCGCGTTGGCTGGCGGACCGTCCTTTGCGCTTTCTTCTGGAATGGGGGTTGCTGCGTGCAGCAGGTATAGCAGGCAAGGTTCTCGCCTTTCTCGTGGTCTTCTCCGCAATCTGGTACGCTTTCCGTGGTTTGCCGGACGGACTTTCGGTCACGACCTTCCTGGTCGGTGCAGTTGCCGTTTTTGGCGTTTGTTTAGCTACCGCTCTACCGGTCATCCATCGGGCTGTCACCAACCCGGCATTCGTGCTGGAGCGGATCAAGCTCGTCGTCGGCTTCATCCTCCTCTTCTTCCGGGATGCTGCCTTCCGGGAGCAGTGGTTCCTGGATATGCTGAAGGAGGGACGCGATGAGGGAATGCTCTCCGAGGAAGAACACGCCGCCATTGCCGGTCGCGTCCGAGACCCGTTCATCGTGAAATATCTCAAGTGTCTGGCAGTCCACTTCGCGACCATACCTGTGACCCAGGTTGTCAGTATCGCTTGTGGTGCGGTTGCGGTTGCCTTTCTCCTGGCTCAAGGTCGAACTTGGGCGGATGCGACCGTCGTCTTTGCTGCAATTCTCGTGTTGTTTCAGGTCACCCCGATTTCACCGGGCTCCCTCTGTCGCGGAGGGTATGTGCTCTATCTGATGATCCGGGAACGGAACCTCAGGGACTATCTGGTGGCTGCTCCTCTGTCGTTCGTTAAGTACATTGGTTACCTTGCCTTCCCGCTACAGATGACCACGACCTATCCCCGTCTGGCCCGGTTTCTCGCCAGTCGCTGGGCCACATCCGCAGTGCATATCGTGCCCGTTTTCGGTGAGCGGGGCGCCCTCTTTGAGCACTGGATCTTCGATTTGGCGTTCAACGTTCCGCAAATGCTCGCAACCTGGTGTAAGCCTCGTGTGCGTCTGTTGTTGACGGTCTGGATGGCCCTTGGGGGAGCGTTGGCCTATGTGCTGTTCGGCCCCATGGGCTTGGTTCCCGGGAGCAAGTGGGGCATCAACTTGATCATTGCCCTTGTCTGTCTGTTCGTGTTCCCGCGAATGGTGTTCTACCCGCTATTGGGGCGGCGAGGGGCTCGGTAGCCCATCCGCTCTGTCCCGGTCGCTGCCACCTGCTGTCTGCCTGGTTCACCGGCACATAGATTGGCGCTGCGAAGCACACGGTTGGCCCGAGGCCTTTAGACGCCATGGGCCGTTGACGTTGCCGTCCCGAACGAAGGAGGAACTCAGATGTCCGATTTTCCACGAACCACCGTCGGCGGGGTGTCCGTTTCCCGGATGATCATCGGGACCAACTGGTTTCTGGGATGGAGCCACACCAGCGCGGCCAAGGACAAATTCATCAAGTCATACCAGACGCGTGAGAATCTTGCAGACATCATCGGCGTTTTCATGCAGGCCGGGGTCGATGCCTGCATGGGCATGCCCGTGCCCATGCTCAGAGACGCCATTAAGCAGGCTGAGGACGCAACAGGCCGCGGCATGACCCTCATCCTCACCCCCCACTTCAACATCCTGCCTGACGGACCGCCGGAAACAGCGCCCGAGCGCGTGTTTGACACCTGTAAGGACATGGGAGCGACGTTCTGCTTCCCGCACCAATGCATGACGGACCGACTCGTTGATCGTCTTCACGGAACGATCCGGGATCTGGACAAGTACACCGCGATGATACGCCAGCGCGACATGATTCCCGGGCTTTCCACACACATGCCTGAGACAGTGGTGATAGCGGACAACACCGAAGCGGATGTGGAGACTTACATTCAGCTCTACAATGCGGCTGGGTTCCTCATGCAGGTGGAGGCCGACTGGGTGATGCGCATCATTCGCAACGCTAAGAAGCCCGTGATGACGATCAAGCCATTGGCGGCAGGACGCCTATTGCCTCCCGTGGGGCTCGCTTTCGTCTGGAACACCATCCGTGATTGCGACATGATGACCATCGGCACCACAACGCCGGACGAGGCTCGGGAAGTCATTGATCTGTCGCTCGACTACCTGAACCGACGAATTCCGGACAACGAGCTGCAGCGGACGCGAAGCAAGAACACGTTGGGCTGATGCTCGATTCCGTAGAGCAGTACACGCGGCCGGAGTTGATCAAGAACGGCCGATGACTACCGTGGAGTTGTCGCAGGAAGGGAAGTCGGCTCTCGTTCCGGCATGGTGACTCATCCTGCAGCTACCGTTCAGCCTGGCAAGCCGACGAAGGCCCGTTGCCCCCCCCCCTGTCTCACTTCTCAGAGTCGAACACGAGGCCAATGGACTCACGCCAGCGGTCGAGTGTTCGCATATTGCCGAGGCTGTCGTTCCACGTCATGCATGGTGAGGGTGCCTGGCCGTCCTGCTTATGTCGGGCCAGAATGTCGGCTTCAAGCGTATAGAGCAACCCATTGCAGGCCGGCACTTTGATCTCTTCCCGTTCCTTCCCTGTCCGCTGCAGCACGATGGTCTCGTGTTCTTTTGCGCGGCCGGGAAACCATGGATTCGGGACTTCCAGAAATCCCTCGGAACCCCACGCCCGGAAAACCGTGCCCACAGCGACGAGAGAGCCAACCGTTACATTTGCCAGAATGTCGTTGGGGAAGCGGAGTACCGCTAGGGCCCACTCGTCGACGCGTCCTCGATCGCCAATGTGCGCCAATCCCCGGATCTCTTCAGGCTCCAGCGTTCCGTCGCGCTGCAGCGCGGCTCCAGCCATCAGCCGGCAGGCGGACACGGCGTAACAGCCAACATCCATGATGCTTCCGCCTCCTACGTCATTTCGCAGGCGGATGTTTTCGTAGGGGTCCCCTGCCCTCCCCGACATGTTGTAGCCAAACTCGGCCTGGATAATCCTCACATCCCCGATGGCTCCCTCCCGAATGAGCTCAACGGTCTTCGCCGTCTGAGGGTGGCACCGGTACATGAACGCCTCCATCATGAACACGCCGTTCGAACGTACGGCGTTAATGAGGGAGATCGCCTCACTGTGGTTGAGTGTCAGCGGTTTCTCGCAGAGAATGTGTTTCTTGGCCTTTGCGCAACGGACGCCCCACTCAAGGTGGAGGTGGTTTGGCAGAGAGATATAGACGGCATCGATATCCGGGTCCGCCAGGACGTGTTCGTAGGTCGGATAGCAGCGGGGAACCCCAAACTCCTTCCCGAACGCGTTGGAGGATGCCAGAGCCCGGCTGCCGACGGCGATGAGGTCCCCCGTCTCCGACTTCGCCAACGCGCCAGCAAACGTTCTGGCGATCATTCCAGTTCCAAGAATGGCCCACTTTGTGGTCTCGCTCATTCCAGTCTCCTGTCTACTCAGCAGTTCCCTTTTCCGGGTCGCTCGCAGGAGCTCCGACACCCCCGCTGTCTTCCTGACCTCCAGAGGGTTGAGCCTGCACCGGGGTGCCTTGGTCGTCCCCCTCCTTGTCCTCCTTTTCGCGCACAGAAAGCCACGGGGCAACGTCAAGCCAGGGCGTCCGGCCCCCGTCGTCCTCCAAGCGGACCGCCAGCCATTGTTTCTCGTTCTCGGCCAGGCATCCCTTTGGAACGACAAGGCGGAAAGAGACCCCCGTTTCTCTGCGAGTACCGAACGAATGGGTACCTACCGTTGTGCCATTAATAGACACCATGCAGTCATGTGGCACGCCACGGAAATTCACGAAGATCTCTTCTGCGTCATCGAACGCCTCGTCCCAGGCAAATTCGGTGGCCAGCCACACAATCTGTCGCCTCTTGTCTTTGTCTGGGGCGTCAAGAAGATCTTGAGGGGGACGAGAGAGTGACGCCTCAACCCATTCGGCCAGGTCCGAAAGTTCTGCACTGAACCACTCCTCGTTCCGTCCACGGTCGGCGGGATCCAGGCGGACGCGCCATTTCAGAGGGAGCCTTGTGACCGGCGTGGTATCGACGAAAAGGCGTTGCCACTCCGTGCCAACGACGTCACCTGCCTGTTGCTCCTGCCACAGGAGAGCCAGCAACGGAACGTCCAATCTGGTCCTGAAGTGCGCGCGTAAATCAACCAGGCGCCGCGAGAATGCGAGTGCCCGTTCCAGATCGTCTGGATGATCTTCCAGGCCGTGGAGTGCACTCGCTGCCAGGTAAATCATCTCAGCGTGCCCATGGGCCAGAATGAGCTTCTGCAGCCGACGTCGTTCATCCTGAGAGAGCTCCTGGAGCAAACCACGCTGCAGAAAGGCACGGCCCTTGCGAAAGTCTTCGAGGCTGTAGGTGCTACAGAGCTTCTGGTAGGCCAGGCGCAGCCTTTCCTCGCGCGGTGAGACGGCGGGGCTCCCAAAGGGAGGCCGGTAGAGCTTTCGCCAATGTGTGAAGTAGGTTTGCACATCGGTGGCTGCGGGGCCGTACTCGGCGCAGAACAGCTTCTCGAGTGACGTGACCGAAGGACATCCCTCTCCTGTGCCTGCGTGGGCCAGAACAAGGGCCGGCAGGCCGCCAAGGCGCCAGCCACTCAGCGGCTCACGGATGACGTAGGGGATAGGTTGGACCGGGACCGCGGCGTTTGCAGCAGCCTGTATCGCCTCTTCGCGCCCCGACGGGACACCGAGGTCCAGCGTGAGGGACCACTCTGCGAGCTGCTTGTCGGGTACGTCATGTCGCGGCGTTCCCTCGTGGCCCGCAGCGATGTCGTAGCGCTGGAGCCATGCCCGGAAGGAGTTGGTTCGGCTCGTCATGGCTGTGGCAGACAACCCCGCGTCCAGTCGCTCGGCCTCTTCCGAGGTCAGGCAGGGCCAGGGCACATGGGCAACGCGAGGGCTCTGCTTCCTCGGGACACGGACGATCCGCGGGGGGCGGGCCCATCCACCGTGAACGGAGGAAATGGAACAATTGCGCGGCGAACTCCCGGGGGTGGCCCACCCGCATCCGTACCCGTCCCTCAACAGCGCATAGGCGGCCCGCAGGATTCCATGGAGCGTCTCCGGCCGGTCGGACTCCACTCCCGTTACCCAAGCTTCCGTGCCACCAAGAAAGTACGCACCTTCCCCCGGGCCTAGGTCCAGCGGCCCAACGTCTCCAGGCGGAGTCATGTTGATCCGGTAGGCGCCTTGGGGGCCACTGCCGGATGTCGTGGCAACAGTTTTTCCGGTCAATGCTGTGAGCGAATGGGCGATCTCCCGCGCTGCCAGTCGCGCAGCCCCATCGGCACTCGGAGGGACAACCACGAGTACTGGGACGGTCATCGGGGGAAACGCAGGAATGTCTCTCCGCCAGGCGCATCCACTGAGAACAAGCAGAGCCGCCGCTGAGAAAAGAGGGAGTCTAAGGACTGAGTGCGTCATGTTTCCTTCCCATCCGAAGGAGAGTTCGCTGCAGCAGTGCTGCCTACGGTTCCCTACTCGTGCAACTCGAGGTCCACCCGCGGCTCCCGGCGCTGCTGAGTCTCCAGGTAGCGTTTCACCCGGAAGGACACAACGACGATCAGAAGGATGCAGACGAACATCAAAGGCAGAAACTCACCCACGGTCCGGGCCCAGTCCACAATCTCGTGGAGTATAAACGTCCAGGACACGATGGCGAGAACAGTACCTGAAAGCACGACCCCAACCACGACCCAAGGCCGCATGCCGAGGAGAAAGCCGATCACTGATCCCACGACTGGTCCGGTCATGAAGAAGGGGAACCACACGAAGAGAATGAGGCCTGGGATTCCCCAGCGGAGCAGCCGGGAACGTTGAGTCTGGGCAGACCGATGCACGTTGGCCATCGCGTCGTTGAGGAAGCGCACGCTGATAAGCTTCTTGAAGGACAAGGAGAACGCCGTAAAAAACAGACACACGACGGTGCTTTCGACGAGGGAAGCCAGAAGAATCGCCTGCCAGAGCGGAAGCCCTCCACCAAGGGCAGCTGAAATGCCGACAGCTCGCCCGCCGGTCAGGTGGGTCGTGACAGCTCCGAGAAGCGTTCCCTTCTGTGTGTCCGCACAGGAGAACCAGACAACGATACAGACCGCGCAAACAAACCCGAGGAGGCAGATCCCAGCTTCCTGAGTGCGAAGGATCGCCTTCCAGTCGTGCCTGTGCTGTAAACCGTCACGAAATGCTTCGGGACTTCCGTCGGTCATTCAACCGCCATACTCAGAAAGACTGTGTCGAAGGTGAAATAAACAAGATGATTAGCCTATGCTGAGTTTGCTCTATTTCAAGCTCGGGAGACCGATCGTCAGTGGGGGGTCGCTTGGGCTCACGCAAGCCCACGTCCGCGCAAGGCAGCGACGAGGCTGTGTGCCATCTCGGGTGGAGTTCCCGTCATGAGTGTCCTGTCACGGTCAGCTTTGGGGATGTCGATCGTCACCACCCGAGTCGGGGATCCTTTCAGGCCGACTTGCGAAGGGACCAGATCCAGGTCTCCAGCGCTGACCACACGCGGTTCCAGTGCCAGCGACCGTAGGCGTCCGGCCAGCGTGGGCAAGCGTGGTTCATTGGCTTCTTTCAGGACGGTGATGACAACCGGCGGGGCGACAGCCACAGTCGCTGTCCCGTGGTCGAACAGGCGGGCCAGGTGCAAGCGGTCGTCGGCCCACTTGACGTTGGTCACATAGGTCACCTGTGGGATGTCGAGGTGGGCCGCAATGCCCGGGCCTACCTGGGCGGTGTCACCATCAATAGCCTGCTTCCCACACAGGATGACAGCAAATGGGCCACAGGTTTCGAGGACCCGGGCCAACGCGAGCGACGTCGCCCATGTGTCCGCCCCGGCAAAGGCCCGATCGCTGGCCAGAATGGCATCATCCGCTCCCATTGCCACGGCCTTTTCCAGTACGCGCACGGCCTGTGGCGGGCCCATTGTGACGGCCGTAACCGTGCCGCCGCAGGCATCACGCAGGCGTAATGCAGCTTCAAGGGGAAACTCGTCAAGCGGGTTCAGAATGGCTTCAACACCTTCACGCATGAGGGTGTTGGTTTCGGGATCCAGCTTGAGATCCGTGGTATCGGGAACCTGTTTCAGGCAGACGGCGAACTTCATGCGAACAGCGTGCCCTTCCCTAATCGAGAGTGCGGATCGAAGGCCGCCTTGATTTGCAGCATCTGGCGCACCCCTTCGTCGTGGAAAAGGGTTCGCAGAAAATCGGTCTTCAGCTTCCCAATCCCATGCTCAGCGGCCGGGGAGCCCCCCATTCCGACGACGGCATCGGCGAAGCGGTGGTAGAGATCCCAGCCTGTTCTGTATTCTGCGGCATTGCGCGGGAGGATGTTCACGTGGAGATGATTGTCACCAATGTGGCCAAATATGACATAGTCGAGCCCCGCTTCCCTAAGAGCTGATCGGTAGATCCCAATCGCCTCAACCAGACGTCCGCCCGGCACGGCCATGTCGGTTCCCAGCTTGGTGATCGATGGCTCTGTTTTCCGGATTTCCGCAATATGCGCGTTCACGGTTTCCGGCAGCGCATGCCGGAAGTGCCGCAGGCGCTCCCGCTCATCCCGTTCCACCGCAGACCAGCACGTCGATGGTGAGCCTCCGTGGTCCTCAATGACTCCTGCGAGCTTGGAGAGAGCGTCGGCGTACGAGTCCCTGGAGGTCCCCACATCAAGATAGATCGCACAATGTGCGGTTTCCGGGAGGCACCCGGGAACACCGGATGTCGCCCCCAACTGCGTGCGTCTGTTTCGCAACATGCTGAGTGCCTTTGGTCCGACGTACTCGATGGCTTCGACTGAGAGCATGTCGCGCCCATCCTGAAGTGTTTCAGTAAAGGCAACGGCCTGCTCTTCGCTCGTCCAGAACGTCACCACAGCGCAACTCATTTCGGGAGCCGGTATCGCTCTCACCTCGATCTCGGTGACAATGCCCAATGTGCCTTCCGAACCAACAAAAAAGTCCAGAATATCCATTCCCTCTGCTGCGTAGTACCCGGCAGAGTTCTTGGTCGTCGGCCACGTGTACTCGGGGATCCTCACGACCGCTTCCTGCCCGTCTGCCGTGGCAAGGAGAAATTCTCCCGACTGCTCGACGACGTCACGGCCACGTTCAAGCGCCAGAACGCGACCGTCTCCCAGTACAACAGTGAGCCCATGCACATACGGGCGGGTCGGACCATAGCGGAAGGTATGCGCACCTGAGGCATTACAGGCAACGGTGCCTCCGACGGTTGCGCTTGTCTCGGTGGGGTCTGGCGGATAGAAGAGGCTCTGTGTCTTCAGCGACTCGACGGCGGCGAGACTCTCGGCATCAAACGAGGCCGCGTCGGCAAAGGTGCCGCTCTGTACACTGTGCTGCAGGTCACTCAGCAACACGCCGCTCTGGCAACGCACCAGAAATGTCCCATCTCCAGCAGTCCTGACACCAAGCACGCGGTTCATTCGTTCCAAGCTGACTGCGAGCCCGCCGTCAGGGACTGCCCCGGCCGCGATGCCGGTTCGAGCTCCCGAGACAGTTATCCCAAGATCTCGGTCTTTCGCCCAGTTGACGGCTCCGCACACTTCTGCGGTTGACCGCGGGAAAGCGAGCGCGTCGGCTGTGCCGCTGCGCCGTGATTCGTCAGCCAGATACTTTCCATAATCTGCGAGGTCGCTTCCTTCGACCAGATCAGGACATATGGCGCCGGGGCAAACGGTTGGGGTAAGAACGTCCATGGTCTCGCAATTCGGGTTTCCCGGCAGGGAGGCGATCCCCCGGGCAACCGGTCTCGTCCATCAGGGCAACGGGCACGGCAATGCAGAGGAGGCAATATATCGCTGGTAGGGGAGATTGCGCTGGGAAGGAGCGTCGCCAAGACTCTCAGAACAGGCACAGGGCGAGGCAGAAAGAGGGGACAGCCGTGCCCCCCCCCCGGCAGCGGCAGCGGGGGCAGACGGCGAGGTCAATGCCCTTGGCGGTCCAGGCGTGTGGGCCGACGGACGAACAGGTACACCAGAGCACCCGGCGGTCCAGTCAGCACAATGATGAGTACCCACACGATCTTGTCGTTGCCTTCAGATGGTTCATTGACGGCACAGTCGATCAGCATCCATACCCACAACACGCCTCCCCCAACCACCAAGAGAAGGCACAAAAGGCCAAGCAACATCACGAACACTGACGTCATCGCGGGTTTTCCTCAGGTTTTACCGGCAGACGTACAGGGCAAGGTCAAAGCAGCTTGCAGAGCAGACTCACCAGCTCCCACGGCCAACAATGAACTTTGTCCCCCAGGCAAGAAGAAGCAGAACCACCCAAGTCCGCCAGACCCATTCGGGAAGACAAAGTCTGTGGCGGCGCCAAAGACACCAGCCAACTTGGAGAAGTGATCCACCGAACAGAACAAGGAGCGGAACGGCGAGAGGATGCCAGAACAGCGAGCTGCCCAAATCTCCCCGGACGAGGGCACGGAGACTCCTGGTCATTCCCGTGGTTGGGGCCGGCAATCCGGTCAAGGCCACCATCAAACTCGGGGCAAGTCGGGCGTGGCAGAGCCAGAACGCGTTCCAAGCCACATAGACACACAGAAGCGCAACGGCCACCGGCCGCAACAGCAAACAGCCGACATATTGGGATGGTGCAGTAGGACGCACACTCATAGACAATCCGAACGGAGCCCCACTGGGGGGCCCCGTCGGTTGCAGTCATCAATCAACTGATTGGGAGGGGACGGCAGACGGCTACTCGTCGTCTCCGCTCTCCGGCTCCACGTCTCCACCAGTCTCAGCCGGAGGACCTGCCTTCAGCGAGTCGATGACCCAGGGCAGCCAGCAGAGAGGCAGGCAGACGAGCAGGAGGATAATGAAGACGATCAGTCCATTCTTGTTAAGCCCCGCAAATGCTTCGGCTCCTTCACCCATGACCTGAACCTCCTTGTTCATACTCCGGCGCCCGGCAATCGCAGACCATCCACAATTGATCCAGGCATTGGTACTGTCGTAAAGCTATGGCTCGCGCGGGGTCTGTCAAGCGTAATGCTCAGATTGACTCGAGCGGTATTGGTCGGGACGGTGGGTATATTCTTCGTGAGAATCCCAGGTCCGTGCATTCAGTGGCTCGCCGGCCACGGCTGCGCTCATGCCGCCTGCACTCAACAAGGAAGACCACTCATGACGGGGAAAGAACGGATGATATCGGCCATGTTAGGGCGGCCGGTGGACCGTGTCCCAATCTGGTTACGTGAAGGGTTTGACTTCCACCTTAGCCTTCCCGGCCCGGGGGACTTTACCAACGGGTGGCGCAGCGATGCTGCCTATGGCGCGCTTCTGGAGTCTATTCGTGAGCACTGTGATCTGCGGGTCGGCTGGTCCACGGGAGGGCACTTCAATCGTGTGTTGGGCATTGATCCACGATTCATGGAAGGTAAGGCAGAGCCGGTCAGCGAGCGAGTCCGGCGTCGGACAACGACAATTCACACCCCGGGGGGGGACCTGTTCTCCGTTACGGAGGCCCATCGGGGCAGCAATACGGCCTGGCACACCAAATACCCGGTCCAGAGCCTTGAGGATCTGGACAAGCTTCGCAGTGTGCCTTTTGAGGTCGCCCCGGTCAGCTATGCCTCCTACGAGAATCAAAGGCCTCTTCTCGGTGACCGCGGCGTCCTCTGCCTTGGGCTCTCTTCGCCCTGGGTTGTCTTTTCCACCTGCATGCCGTTTGAACTCGCCCTCGAGTGGAGTGTGACAGAGCGTTCGCTGGTGCATGAGGTCCTCGAGGAGATAACGGAACGAGCCCTGGCCTGCCTCCGCGTCGTGCTTGACCGCCCTCTTGACACGATTGCCAATACAGGTGGCTCCGAACAATGCACGCCGCCCATGATGTCCCCGGAGTCGTATGCTGAGTTCGTGACCCCGTACGATGGCCGTCTCGTCGCCTTGCTGAACGAGCACGATATCCCGGTCAATTGCCACTGCCATGGCCATGTCTCGCACGTCCTGCCGCAGTTGGTCGAGATGGGATATGCGTCGACGGATCCTGTTGAACCTGAATTGGGGGGGGGCGACCTGCCCATCGCCAGAGCCCGGGAGCTTGTTGGTGGCCGACTGACCTTGATCGGCAATCTACAGTTCGATGAACTCGAACACGCTTCCAGCGATCACATAAGGCGCCGCGTACGGGAGATTATTGACTCTGGCCGAAGACGTTTGGTTCTGTCCGCGTCGGCCGGCCCAATCAGCCGGATGAGCGAGAACATGCTGCTCAACTACCGAGCTTGGGTTGACGAAGCGGTCGCATACGGAGCGGCCAAATGAGCACTTCCGTTCGATCTCCTTTCACAGCCATGCGGCTGTCTCTCTGAGGGATTCTTCTGCCGATGAACGATCAGCCTCTTGAGCCATGGAGCACCCACGCCGCCGCCGAGCTTTACGGTGTCCACGAGTGGTCAGCAGGGTTCTTTGATGTGTCCAAGGATGGTCACCTCACCGCAGTTTCCGGGGGTGGAGGAGCCGATCATTGCCATGATCTCATGGCAATTGTTCAAAGGCTCCGCGGTCAAGGTGTCACGCCCCCTATCCTCTTACGTTTCAGCGACATCCTTGCCGCTAGGGTGGCAGCCATAAACGAGACGTTCCGATCAGTGATGATCTCCGCCGGTTACCGGGGGAATTACCGAGGCGTCTTCCCAATCAAGGTCAACCAGCAGCGGCAGGTCGTGCAGGAGATCGCGGAGTTCGGGCGCCCGTATCATCATGGCTTCGAGGTCGGCAGCAAAGCGGAGCTGGTCGCGGCCATGGCTTGTCTCAGGGATGAAGAAGCCTGTCTGGTCTGCAATGGCTACAAAGACGAAGCGTTTATTCGTCTTGCCCTGTGTGCTCAGAAGCTTGGTCTCAGAACGTACCTTGTGATCGAGATGGCATCTGAACTGCGCATGATTCTGGGGTGCGCAGAGGAGCTTGGCGTTCAACCGCAGCTCGGCATTCGGGCGAAACTCGCCAGCCGGCCAGGCGGGCTCTGGGACGAGTCAGGAGGGGATCGCAGTTCCTTTGGACTCACTGCCTCTGAGACTGTCCGTGTGGTCGACGCCCTGAAGACGGCTGGTTACCTTCACTGCTTGCGCATGCTCCATTACCACCTCGGCTCTCAGATTCCTCATATCCGGGGCATCCGCTCAGGCATTAGAGAGGCGGCGCGATTTTATGTCGATCTGGTCAAAGAGGGAGCGCCAATGGGCGTTCTCGACGTTGGTGGTGGGCTGGCCGTGGACTATGATGGCTCCCAGACGGACCGCGAAAACAGCAGCAATTACGGCATGCGAGAGTATTGCAGTGACATCGTCGAGGCCGTCATGGCCGTCACGGACGAAGCGAGTGTTCCGCACCCTGTGATCGTGAGTGAATCAGGCAGGGCAACCGTCGCCTACCATGCCGTTCTGGTGTTCAATATCCTGGACACCTCCAGCGGTTCGGACGATTCCCCCGCCCCAGCCCTTGAGGATGATGCGTCCCACGAGACCGTAGAACAACTGAAGGCTGTCCTGCGAAGGGTGGGACCAGACAGTCTGCAGGAGTCGTTCCACGACGCAACCTACTACAGGGACGAAGTTCGGTCCCTTTTCATGCATGGCCAGGTGACCCTGCGAGAGAGAGCCCAAGCTGAGGAGGTCTTTTGGGCCATTGCCCAGAGAGTAGCGCTGCTCGGGAGGACACTCAAACACGTGCCCCAGGAGATCCGTAACCTTGCCCAGCCCACCGGCGATGTCTACTATGGAAATTTCAGCGTCTTTCAGTCCATACCGGATGTCTGGGCCATTGATCAGCTTTTCCCTATCGTGCCACTCAGCCGTCTCGACGAGCGCCCAACGTGTCAGGCAACGCTGGCCGACATCACCTGTGACTGTGACGGCAAGATCGACCGTTTCGTCGCGTTGCACGGTGTGAACAGCGTTCTTCCCCTGCACCAGCTCAAAGGTGCTGAGTATTACCTGGGCGTGTTCCTCGTGGGGGCGTACCAGAAGACTCTCGGGGATCTGCACAACTTGCTCGGGGCCACCAGCGTGGTCGCGGTACGCTCCGCTGAGGATGGTGGATTTGTGTTGACCCCTGAGATCCAGGGAGACACCGTGGGTGAAGTTCTCTCCTGCGCCGAGTACGTCCCCGGTGAACTGACTGCTCGAGTTAGGGAGGCAGCCGAGCAAGGGGTTAGGTTGAACCGACTCACTGTCTCAGAGCGGGATGTGATTGTGGATACCTATGAAGCCGGTGTACGGGGATACACGTATTTTGAGCGGGACTGAGCCGCAAGGCACACGTGTTCGCTATGACCATCACATCACACATAGGCAATTCCCCTTGCCGTCACAATGAACAGGGCACAGACATGGCAATATGCTCGCCAATGACGCACTTCATGGATCGGCACTTCCGACACTTCAACTCGGCGGTTCTCGTGGACGCTGCTCGCGCCTACCAATGCCTTATTGATGACGGCGGCGGGATGTTCCTGACCCTGGCGGGGGCCATGAGCACAGCTGAGCTTGGCATCTCCCTGGCCGAGATGATCCGCTGCGACAAGATCCACGCCATCTGTTGCACCGGGGCAAATCTGGAAGAAGATCTCTTCAATCTGGTCGCTCACGACCATTACGTGCGCTTACCACACTACCGCGACCTGACGCCGGACCAGGAGGAGGGCTTGCTGGCTCGGCACTTGAACCGGGTCACGGATACCTGTATCCCGGAGGAAGAGGCCATGCGACGGATCGAGAAGGCCGTCCGGGAGCTGTGGACGACCACGGACGCGCAGGGCAGAGCCCATTACCCCCACGAGTTTCTCTACACCCTCTTGCGCAATGGGACCCTCGAAGACCAGTACCAGATCGACCCTGATGACAGCTGGCTTATGGCCGCAGCTCAGAGGGATCTGCCTGTCTTTGTTCCCGGATGGGAAGACTCGACCCTCGGTAATATGTATGCGGCAGCCTGTCTGAATGGGGCCGTGCGGAACGTTCACACCGTGCGCGGGGGAATTGAGACAATGATGGCTTTGGCCACATGGTACAGGAAAACGTCTTTGGAGCAGGAACTTGGGTTCTTCCAGATTGGCGGCGGAATCGCCGGCGATTTCCCGATTTGCGTAGTCCCTATGCTTGAGCAGGATTTGGGGCTGGATGGCGTGCCCAAATGGGCCTATTTCTGCCAGATCAGCGACTCCACAACCAGCTACGGGTCGTATTCCGGAGCTGTCCCCAATGAGAAAATCACCTGGGGGAAGCTCGATGTGGCCACCCCGAAGTTCATGATCGAATCCGACGCATCAATCGTTGCTCCCCTCCTCTTTGCGTATGTGCTCGGTCAATGAGCGATGTCTGAAGTACATCTTTGAGCCCGAGAGTGTGTGCTCCGTCGACGCGGTGATGATTGGGGATCGGCGACACGACATTGTCGCGGCGAAGGCGCTGGGAATCCCTTCCGTAGGTGTGCTGTACGGCTATGGCAGTCAGGATGAGCTTGAAGCGGCAGGTGCGGATCTTCTTCTCGAGTCCCCCAGCGACCTGCGTCGCCTCGCGGCTCCCATCGCCACCCTCACGGCGTGAGCCCGTCAGCCGGCGGTGCAATCCTGAAGGCGATGGGAAGTGTCATGACTGTCGGCCACCACCCGCCATCATTGTCGGTGGAATGGAAGGTCTCTTCCGTGAGAACGAACTGAGCCCGGTAGGTCCTCGGGGGAAGACGGATCTTCTCTCCGGCCTCTGTATAGCGGTCTCGTTCCCTTTCAGCCCACAGAAATTCGTAAGCGAGTCCACTCTTCGGGCGGGAGTATGTTCCCGACGAGCTCGGATCAACTGTCACCACCACGAGGTCCCGCGTGTCGTCAGGGCCTCCCTGTCGGTACCCGTTCCAGAGGACATGAAGGGTGCTGTCAAGGGCAAACTCCCGGATGGCTCTCCCTTCAGCATCGGCCACGACGAAATCGAAGAAGACGTAGGCTTCGATATCTTCCTTTGGTTCGTATGCCTCGATTTCTTCGTCCGTGTAATTGGTGGCAAACCCAGGGAGGCGCCAGCGCCCGACTGCACCGATCGCGTCGAACCCCTCGCGATCCCTGAGAAAGTCCCCTCGAAGCTTCATCTGGTAGGCAAAATTTGGTTTCAGGCCGTGGGCCTCAAGACGCCCGCGGAACGTGTCGGCGACTGGTGCGACTCGCACTCGGACAGTTGGTGAGTTGTCCGACGTCCCTGCGTATGTGAACCGGGATACGAGCTCGGCCGAGTAGAAGTTCCCAGCGACATCACACCATCGCTCATTCTCCCGATCATCAGTCCCGATCATGCGTTCGGAATTGGTGTCGTCGAGTTCGAACGTCTGCTCTTGCTGTCGTGGCGGTCCGGGCAACTTGCTGTCCGGGATGGCCTCGAAGAACGCGGCGGGCGATACGTACCCTCCTCCCTCGCGTTGCCAGCGCTTTGCGTAACGGGCCAGGCGTTTCCCTACCGACATGCCTCCTACCACCATCAGCCCCGCGGCCAAGGCGATTCCCACACGATTTGCAGTACGGCGATAGATGTTCATTGCTTGTTCGCGGTCTCATGCCCTGAATAGTGGAATGCGTTGACGCTTCACGTTGTCACATCTCTGAGCCTAACGGTTGTGCCTTGTTCTGATGCCAACTGGAGCAGCTGGCTGATCGGGGCATCCGGAGCTCGGTCTCGAAAGTAAGACACATCGGCGAGGACTACAAGCTTCCCGCGAGCTCGGGATATGCTGACGTTGAGGAGGTTCAGAGCCGAACCATGTGGTCCCTCTCCGGCCAGCAGAATGCCTGGCCGGAATGGTGTGGCGTCGACAGTGTCCAGTATCACGATATCTCGTTCATTGCCCTGGAATCTGTGCACCGTGCTGCATTGCACTCCCGTGTCCCCTAACCCGTCCTCCCGCAGGTGCTCACGGATCAAGCGTGCCTGGGCCACGTAGGGTGTTATGACAGCAATCGAGTCCGTTCCTGCGCCCAGTGCCTCACGCACGAGTGCGCAACAGAGCGCGGCGGTTGTCTCGTTCTGACGGGATCGCGTCCTTCGAGCGCAGAATTCGGTTGGATTCCGTAACCTGCTTGCCGCGTGGTCATAGGAACTTCTCCTTGTCGATACCACGCTCGTCTGGCGCACTATAGTTGCGTGCGATCTCTGCTTTTTC
>Ga0209045_1000174_pt1 | contig 82312 bp, 95 predicted proteins | sample SaaInlLV_10m_DNA_4_FD_184664 | JGI IMG/M metagenome (GOLD analysis project Ga0209045, IMG submission 184664) | Marine microbial communities from expanding oxygen minimum zones in the Saanich Inlet - Saanich Inlet SI072_LV_200m_DNA (SPAdes) (version 2) | ecosystem: Environmental > Aquatic >...
TATTTTGGCCTATGGCCAAAACAAAAACGACGAACGCCCTGCATGAATCGGGCGTTCTTACGCAATCACTCCAAGGCTTTTGCTCAGGAACATAGAGGATTTCATATTAGCCATTTTTCTCAAAAGCTTTATATATCTAATAATTAATATATAATCTAATACTAATTAATACTAATTATATCTAATTCAATTAAATTTGGTGATCCTCTTGACTAAAAAAAAGAAGTCTAAACAAAAACAGGTTAAACAAAATTCTAAGTCTGTTAATTCTAATGTATCTATTGTTCAAATGTTTAAAAACAAAAAATCAGTTTCAATAATCTTAGCAATAGTGTTTGTAGTTTTATTTATTGCAGTAATTAAAAATTTTGCAGATTCTCAAAATAATACTATTGTTGCTTTTCTCCACGTCGAATCAGGTTTGGTAGAAGTTAACTCAGGAAGTGTTTTTGTTGATGCAGTTGATGAAATGAAATTAAATATGAATGACATAATAAAAACAGGAAGTAATGGTTATGCATCAATTGTTCTTTATGAAAGTGTTATAGTCAGTCTAGATCCAAATACAGAAATTTTAGTTGCAGATCTTGCCAAGTCTGAATTAAAATTAAAACAAAAATCAGGTACTACTTGGAACAAATTTACAAATCTTCTAGGAGTTAATGGGATGAGTGTGCAAACACCAACTACTGTCATTTCTGTTAGAGGAACGTCATTTGAAGTCACGCTTAATTCAGTTGTTGTTGCAGAAGGTATTGTTAATGTAGAGCATAATGAGAAAGTAATGCGCGTAAAAGGAGAAGAGAAATTAAATATTTATCCATCTAAAGCTGTTCGAAGACCTATTTCTGATAATGATCGTCTTAGAATCATAAAAAATATTAAGCGGGAAATAAAAGTTATTAAAAAATTAAGAGAAGTAATTCTGAAAAAAAATTCATTTTCCAATGAGGATGCAGATAATCTTAATAAGCTTTCAGAAGAGTCATTTCTAAGTTATTTAGAAAAATCTTTTACCGATGAAGTTAAAATTGATCAAATAGCTAGACTTAATTCTGGTTCTAGAAATGAGTTGGTTGGATTAACAGAGGAGTTAATTGCAAGTAAGGAATTATCTGATAGATTCACATTGAAATCTGATGAATTAAATTCTGATACAAACAAGGAGTTAGAACAACAAAAAATAATAGATCAACAGGAAATTTCAAATCAAGACGAATTAGTAGATGGTAATAATCAACAAAAAACTTCAGCTACATCAGCATCAGCTTCGCCAGACTCTGTAGATTCATCAAGCTCATCAGAATCATCAGAATCATCAGAATCATCTGAATCATCATCAACAGATAGTCAGAATGAATCAGAAGATTCATCTTCAGTTGAAGAATCAGGTTCATCAACACACGCAACAAATTCTAGTTCTAAGGGAAGTTCCAATACAGGATCTACTGATCAAAACTTATCTGATCGTGAACCATTAGAAACAGATTCTCAACAATCAGAATCATCTAGCCCAACTCGCGTAACACAACTAGTAGATTCAAATCAAGATCAAGAGTCTGATTCAGAAACATCATTAAATCAAATAAATCCTTCGGTTATTTCTAAAATTCAAGTACCTACCTTTCCTGTTGCAACAATTAATATGAGTGAGCCTCAACAGTCAACTCAATTATTATTAAAAAAATAAAATTTGTAATTTGTATCTAATATAAAAACATGAAAAAAATAAATCCAAAAAAATGTGTATTAATTTCAGTATTTTGTTCTATTATTTTATTTGCTTTTTTTTATGTGGGTCTTTTTTCTAATATTCAGCTTAAAATTAGTGATAATTTATATGGAGGAAAAACTCCTCTCGACGCTATAATTTTAGTTGAAATTGATGATTCAAGTATTCAAGAAATTGGCAGATGGCCGTGGGATAGGTCTGTTTTTGCAGAACTTATAAATAAATTAAATCAGTCTAAAGTTATAGGTGTTGATGTTTCTTTTTTTGAGTCATCTGATCCTGCTCAAGATAAATTATTAAGAGATTCAATTATTTCATCAAATGTAGTTCTTCCAATGGAGTTCACTTCATTTTCTAAAGAAAATAATAAAATTATTGGCCAGCGCTTTCTTCAACCAATCAATGAATTAAGCAGTGCAAAAACAGGTTATGTTAATATTTTAACTGATCGGGATGGAACAACTCGTGCAGTTAATTTAGATTTAAGTAAAAATCATAAGAGTTTTGCACAAGTAGTTTATGAAGAGTTTTGGAATAAGCAATTAGAAGAAAATCCTTATCGTTTTTTAATTAATTTTATGGGAGAGCCTGGTTCATTTAAATCATATTCTGTTAAGGATGTAATTTCAGGATCTATAACTCCTGAAGAATTCAAAAATAAATTAGTTCTCGTCGGAGCAACATCTCCTGATCTTCATGATGATTATTTTGTTCCAACTTCTAATGGGAAGGCAATGTCTGGTGTAGAAATTCACGCAAATACTATTCAAACAATGATCAATAAAGATTTTTTAACTGCGCAACCTGTTTGGTGTGTGTTTTTATCTATGCTTGCAGTTTCATTAATTATTGCGTTTGTTTTTATTTTTGCAGGTATTACTGTTGCAGCAGTTACTTCGTTTATTTTAATTCTTGCTTATTTATTTTTTACAATTTACGCATTTGATTATGGTATGATATTAAATCTTGTTTTCATCCCAGTATCAATATTAGTTACCTTTGGTTCAGAGACTATTTATTTTTATTTTACAGAAAAAAGAGCAAAGATTGAACTTAAGAACGCATTTTCAAAATATGTTTCTCATAAAGTTGTAAATGAATTAATGCAGGATCCAAAAAAGCTAGCATTGGGTGGTTCTCGTCGTGAAATCACGGTTTTCTTTTCAGATATTAGAGGTTTTACAACTATTTCAGAGAATTTGGGTGCAACGCGTCTTGTTAAAGTTCTCAATGAGTATTTAACTGAGATGACTGATATTGTTCTCAATCATGATGGTGTTGTGGATAAGTTTATTGGTGATGCTGTTATGGCTTTTTGGGGCGCACCTCTTGACCAACCAGATCATGCAGTTATGGCGTGCAATACGAGTATTGATATGATGAAAAAATTGGCAGAGCTTCAAAAAGGTTGGACTAAACGAGGTTTTCCTGAAATTAAAATTGGAATTGGATTAAACACAGGTCATGCAGTTATTGGAAATATGGGGTCTAATAATCGTTTTGATTATACTGCTATTGGAGATAGTATTAATTTGGGCGCAAGACTTGAAAGTTTAACTAAGCAGTATGGAGTCGATATAATTATTAGTGAGTTTACAAAAAAGAAAATTGATAAATCAAAAACTAAATTTATTACAAGAAAACTAGATCTTGTTAAAGTTAAAGGTAAAAATAAACCTGTTACTATTTATGAACTTGCGGGAAGATCAAATGAAGTTTCCAATAAAAAATTAGATTTAATTAAGCATTATGAAACTGCGATTGAATTTTATCTGAAGAAAAAGTGGGATAAAGCAATTAACGAATTTAAAAACGCGATCAAGAACTCAGATTCAGGAGACAAAGCATCAGAAGAGTTCATAAAGCGTTGTAAATCTTTCAAAAGATCTCCTCCTGTGCGTGGCTGGGATGGAGTTTGGGTCATGAAGACTAAGTGATAATAAGTTCTAAATAAGATTTCTAAATAAGTAAGGGCTCTGCAGAGTAACAGTTTAGTAATTACATAAGTTATTTAAACTTCTTTCAATTTCATAATTTTTAATGTCAACCCTGCTGTGGATAATTGGTGCAACCATTTTTGTAAGTTTGCTTTCTTTAATTGGAGTTGTAACACTTGCTTTTAATCAGAAGGTTTTAAAAAAATTAATTATTGTCCTTGTTGGTTTTTCTGCAGGTGGTTTAATGGGTGGTGCTTTTTTTCATCTTATTCCTGAATCACTAGAGCATACTTCTTCTGAGAATGTTTTTTTGTTTGTTATGGTTGGTTTTGTTCTTTTTTTTATAATAGAGCGTGTCTTGCATTGGCGTCATTGTCATAAAGGTGTTTGCGATGTTCATATTTTTACTTACATGAGTTTAATTGGTGATGGAGTTCATAATTTTATTGATGGTGCAATAATTGCAGCAGCATTTTTAGTTAACATTCCATTTGGTATCATTACTACTTTGGTGATTGTTTTTCATGAGCTTCCTCAAGAATTAGGAGATTTTGCAGTTCTCATACATGGTGGTTTTTCTAGGAAAAAAGCATTATGGTTTAATTTTTTAAGTGCAGTGACTGCAGTTTTAGGTGCATTATTAGTATACTTAGCTTCTAATTTTTTTCATTTTTTAGAATCTTTTTTAATTCCTTTTGCAGCAGGTGGTTTTTTGTATGTCGCAGCTTCAGATCTTGTGCCAGAATTACATAAAGAACCTAATCATAAAAAAGCATTTGCGTCTTTTTTATTTTTCTTAGTTGGTTTGATTTTTATGTTTTTAATTAAGTTAGGATTATAACTACATTAGTTTTAATTATATATTAATTATATTTGTCTATTAATTATATTTTTGAATTTTTTCATTTCTTTTTCAATTCAGCATTCAATTGATCCAACTCATCTATTAAGTTGTGTATTTCCAAAAGAGATATTTTTTCAGGTTTTTTTGTTTCTTTTGCTTCTTTTTTCCTAAGTTGTAAGTATTCTTGTAATTGTAATAGTTTTTTTGTTGCTTTCTTTTTTTCTTTTCCTAAATAGATTGATTTAACCTTGCCGTCCTTAGTTTTAAAATTATGATAGTAATAAGGTCCTAATTTCTTCTCATTTCTATTTATGAATCGCTTAAACATTAGCCCCCCCCAATTTGAATTTTAGATTTAATAATTTTCAATTTAATAAAAATTTTATAAAAAAATTAAATTATTATTGTTTTTGTCTTCCATGAACAAAAAATAATATTCCTGCACCAATTAAAAGTACAAAGAATGCTAAGGACATAACATATTTTGCAACAGATACAAATGGTTGCATGGAGTCATAGAGTTTGTCATTTATTTGTTCTTCAGGAACATCTTGAATTGTGCTTCCTGTAATTCCTCCATCTGCATAGAATAAAGATATTATTCCGCTAAGAACAAGAATAAATACGATTGTGGCGGGTAGAATATTATGTGTGTGTTGGTTTGGTCTGTTTAGATTTTTTTGTCCAGTCCCATGGCCATGAAGTTTGTGAAAGAATTTCTTATCTTTATGATGGTCTACTTTTTTATTATGTTTATGTTTTACATGATGAATACTTTGCTTGAGTTTATGCAATTTATTCTCTACTTTTTCTATATCACGCATTAATTTCTGATTTTTGATTTTAGCCACCTCTTTTATGGTCTAATCTATGGTCTAATTTTTAATTGTTATTAATAATTATGGTAGTGTAACTTATTTATATATTTTTCTTCTGAATCTGGACAAAACCTTTATAAAACCCTCTCTTATTTTCTCATATGAACATGAAAGTTTTAGTATTTTATGATATGCATGGATCTTTAAGCGCTCTTAGAAGCATCCGCTCTGTTGTTAAAAAGAAAGATCCAGATCTTATTATCTGTGGTGGAGATATTACTATTTTTGAAGATGGGTTAATTGAACTTGTCGATCGTATAGCAAGACTCAAAAAGCCTGTTTTAATGATTCCTGGTAATCACGAATCTGATGAAGAAATGGAAGCTGTTTGTTCTTTATATGATAATGTTCATTATATTCACAAATCATTTCATAGAATAAAAAATCATGTTTTCTTAGGTTGGGGTGGCGGTGGTTTTGCACAAGTTGATTCTGAGTTTGAACGTTTTGTCAAATCAAATATAAAAAAGAAGTTTAAGAAAGGAGATAAATTAATTTTAGTAACTCATGGACCGCCTTTCAAAACAAAACTTGATGATTTGTATGGCGATCATGTAGGTAATACTTCTTATACTAAGTTTATTAAGAAGCACAAACCTAAATTTGCTTTTTCAGGTCATATTCATGAAACTTCTGGAAGATCTGATAAAATGGGTTCAACCAAGCTTCATAATCCCGGACCTAAGGGAAGAATTTTTAGCTTATGAATTTAGCTTCTGAATAATGTAAGTTATTCAAAACCAAGTTTTCTGTTTATACTTAGAATATTTTTTTCCAAACTTTTTTTCAAGCATTTTTCGTTCACTGCTGTCTCTCATCATAAGCGTACTAACATATATTAATCCTAGAATAATTATTCCTATCGATCTTGTCATTATTATTACTCCAAGTATTGCGAGTATTGTTCCTATATACATAGGACTGCTTATTTTCGAATAAATTCCTTTGGTAATTAATTTGTCTGCACAGGGAAATTTATTTGCTTCAGATCCAAGAGTTATTCTTCCAGTCCACCATAAAATCAGACCTCCGATTAACAAAATTATTCCTGGTATGTCTGCAACTCCGTTGTATAAAAATAAAGTTCCAAGTCCCATTATAGTAAATAGTCCGAGTAATAAGTCTCCTGATTTTCTTCTGTTCATTTTTTCTCTCCTTCAAATAAATAGTTAATATGGTTAATTTAGTTAAAATACTTAATTTAGTTAATCTGGTTAATTTAGTTAATATAATTAAAAATGTATTCGAATGTATTAATATAAAAATTTAATCAAATTTCATAATTCGTTCGTCAAAATCTTCTCGCATTAAAAGTAATACTCTGCTTTCTTCTTGCTCATCAATTATTTTGTAGCCACAAAACTCGCAAATCTTTAAAGCAAATTCTTTTACTTCAGAATGTGTTGGCATATTATCTAATTCTAGTCTTTCTCTACTTGCTCCAACATACATATATGCTTTGACTTCTACAAAATGGGGATTTGCTTTTTCAATCAACTCACCATATTTTTCAGGTGTAATCATATTGATTTTTTTAATTAATGTTATTCGCAGAGCCATTCGTCCTGAGTCATGTCGTGAATTCATTACATCTAAACTTTTTATTAATCTATCCCAAGCATCTGCGTGTATTGGATTGCATAATTTTTGTTGTAGTTCAGAATTAGGAGCATCAATTGAAATATAGAGCTGTGTTGGCATATTTAAATCACGCAGCACATCTGGAAGCATTCCATTTGTCACAACAAAACTAGTCAGACCTTTTTTACTAATTTCAAAAATAAGCTTATTCAGTTTTGGATAGTATAGTGTTTCTCCAGTAAGACTTATTGCAATATGTTGAGGATGTTCACTTGCTTTTAATTTAATTTTATCTGATGCTTCACTTCCTTTAAATCCTATTACTAGATCTCTTTGATTTTTATCAATTTTATCAAGAATTTCTATAGGCGAATCAATAATGTCAAATGGTTCATTGTGCCGTTCACGCCAGCAATATTCGCAAGCCATATCGCAGTAATTAACAGTAGTTGATATTTGAGCACATAGGTGGCTGCGTATTCCATAGAATTTTTGTTTATAACAAACTCCTTGTCCACGAATGCTTTTTTTTGTCCAACTGCATATTTTAAGCGCGCTATGTTCTCCTAAAAAACGATATCCTTGTTTTTCTAGTTTTTCTTTGAATTCTTTATCCATATTTGCATTTATTTCCATAAATTATTTAAATATTCCCCATTCATAACATTGCTGAAATGAAAATAAAAGATATATTGGATAAGTTGTATGAACATTCTGAGTTTAAAGAGTGGAAAAAGGATCATTTAGATCATTATTTAGCGCATATTTTCTTTATTAATGAAAATAATTCTTTGAGTTTTGACATTGGGTTTTATAGTGAAGCTAAAAATAGGATGACCACATTTTTGTTAACAACTAATGATATTCAGATTAAGCCTGATCAAGAAATTTTCAAAGATCCTAATCATAAATTAGAATCACTAAACTCTGAAGATGTTAAAGTAGAGTATGCTCAGGCAATTGACACTGCGCTCGAATTCCAAAAAAAAGAATATCCTAGCGATCCTACTATGAAAGAAATAGTTATTCTTCAACATCTTCATGAAGTAGGTCTTGTTTGGAACATTACATTTGTAACTCAAACAGTTAAGACATTAAATATTAAAGTAAGTGCTGATGATGCAAAAATAAAAGAACATAAGATTAATTCTTTAATGGACATGACTGCAAAGTAAATATTGGGTTCGTGTCTTCTAGTAAATATGTGTAGTAATCTTGACGAACGTAGTGAGGAAAATTACCTTGCGTATCAAATGCGCGTAACCATTTGATGGATATGACTGCAAAGTAAATATGTGGTTCATGTCTGATCGTAAATCTACGTAGTAATCTTGACGAACGTAGTGAGGAAAATTACTTTGCGTATCAGTTCAAAATAATTTTTGAACCTCACAAATGTAATTTGCGTTGAATGCGCGTAACCAGTTGATGGACATGACTGCAAAGTAAATATTAGCATTACTACCAGGGCATATTATTTGAACACATAGTGTTCAATTTTTTCAAAGCTTTGCTTTGATGTTTTCAGTAACGAACAAATGTGAGTTACTGACTTATTATAGAAAATTGGATGATTCACGCAATCCAATTTTCGACATCTCAAATTCATAGAATTTGATAACTTGTCGTAGTAATGTTAATATGCAATAGACACTACTACTTTTAATCAATTTCCTAGTCGACATTCATCTTACTTATAAATTTTTTAAACTCTGATTGAGTATAGTTTTAGTTTCACTTTAAAATGATATCGGGATTCAGTATATAGTTTTGTATTGTTATTTTTTACTTGCAATGTATTTATAAGTTTCAATATTTTACATTTTATTAATCCTTTGGGGATTCAAGATCAAAAAAGAGGTATGCAGGATCTTCTTTTAGAAGATTCTGCTCTTTTTGTTTTCTTGTTATAAAATTTTAAAAAAGAGCAGTAAGTTTAGAGGTGATATTTTAATGAGTCCAAGTAAAGTTAGTTTTGATGCAATAATGAAGAATAAAACTCTTGCAGATTTCTCTGATGATTCCAGTTCTGAAGAAGAATAAAAGAATAAAAAATTATTTAAATTTTTTTTAATCAAATTCTATGTTATTCATATTTTATTTAATTTATACGTATCCAATATATGAACACTTTGAAATATGCTGTCTTCAACAGTTTTTGGTTCATCAGTGTTAACATATGCGACCATAGATCCGTTTTGTTCTAACATATCTTTAAGCCACTCTGATTCATATTTTTCCTGCAATAATCCTAAAAAGTCAAGTTTCTCAAATTTTGCTTCATCTTTTTTTTCACGCATTGCAAGCCGTTTCATAGCAGTCGCAGCACTTATTTTGCAGATCATATAAAGATCTGGACTGTTTTTCATTGCAAGTACATTTCCAGGGTAATCTAACACTTGATTCACTCCCAATATTGCAGAGTCCATTGTTGATTGGTAAGTTATTGACGAGCAAACATTTCGTTCACTTCCAACATCAACATTATCGTATATTGCAGGTAATACTAAATTAAGAAGTAATTCTTGACGATCAAGAGCATATGCCTCTGCTGTATCTGCTGCACTAAAATCTTTTCCTTCTATTTCATGTATGATTTTGTTTCTTATCTTAAGTCCTACATTTGCCCAGGTTGGTTCACAAACAACTAATAAATCTAGTTTTCCTACTTCCTGTTTTAGGTGATCATAGTATGGAATTACATTGTTTGTTCCATATAGTCTTGTTAATATAGTTCCGGTTTCAGAGTCATCTTGTTCTTGCCACATATCTCTAACATCAAGTACAGTTTTTCCTTGAGAAATATATTGTTCTTTTATTCCGTCAATTATTGTTCCTTTTCCGCCGCCATCTATACTTTCTGCGACAAAGTAAGTTCCTATTTTATTATTGAGATTATTATTATTATTATTATTATTATTATTATTATTATTATTATTATTATTATTATTATTATTATTATTATTATCAAGATTGTTTTGACTCATTACCGTACACCTCCTTTTTTAAATCATAAAATTTATCTTTTCCACATGCTAGCATCATTGTTATTGGTGCTTTTGTTTTTGCTAATTTAATTATTTCTTTAGAAATATTTTGTATATCCCATTGTGCATGTGCATCTTCTCTAAGTCGTGCAATGTGATATAACTCTCGAACATTTGATGTTATTCTAACTCTTCTTCTGTGTGCGTTTGTTAAAACATAATTTGCAGCATCAGGATTATTTTCTTTTAATTTATAGAATGCTTTGCTTGTTTCAGCAAACAAATCTATGAACTCTTGTTCCATTCTTATTGCTTTTATTGATTCAGGTATTGTGTAACCTAAGGATGGATCATAGTCCTGAGGGAGCAAAGTCATCATTCTGTGTCTTTTCATTTGCGCAAAACAGCTTGAACTCATTATTGCTTCAAATGTCATTGTTGATTCTTCAAATTCTCTTGGTAATCTATCAAATTCACTTAGGTTTTGTAAGCATTTTTTTATATACTCGACCTTGTCATCATAAGTTGCTTGACGATAAGCAAGTTCATGAGCATCACTACAAGATACATTACTATTAATTTGTATTAATGCATCTATGATGAGATCATCTGGACGTGTAGTTCTTTCTATAAATCTAACACAATCTTTAGGATCTTTAAGTTTTCGACCTTGTTCATGTCCAGGTAGTCCATATTTTTCAATAAGTTCCTGTGTAGCTTTTTTAATATTTTCTTTTCCTTGCTTTAGCCAATCTTCTTTTAATTCTCGTCCTGTTGCTTCTTTAAATTCTTCAGGATCTGTAAGTAATATCAGCGAGGGCGCAATTTCCTTAGTCAACTCAAATAGTTTTTGTCCAAGTTCTCTATGTTCTGCAAGTTTACTATGTTTTAATTGTCTTATTCTGTATTCTAAATTTCTTGCATTTATTGTACATCCTATTTGTGCTTCTATTCCCATACTCAGCGCATATCTTGCATCTTCTTTTGCAAAGCCATCTATTCTATCAATTATTTTTTTGTATTCGCTTGGTTTTTTTTCAAGTCCAGAAATTTGTTTCAAAGATTTTCTAATTAATTTAGAATTTGTTAAAGGATCAGGAGTCCATGTTGTATTGAGAACTTCCATTATTGGATCAAATGCATTTCCAAATTGTTCTTTATTTTGTTCCATAAAATAAGTTCTAGCTTTTGGATATGCTTTAAAATACATTTTATTTTGTTTTTCAACAGTTTCTAAGTATAGTTCTAAATCAGATCCTTTGAATTCTTTTGGAGTTACAAAGTCTCCATCAAGAGTTATGTATCTTTGACTTTTTTCAGTATAACTGTCTAGTCTTCCTTTTTCTAGTTCTTCAACTGCAAAACGCGATAATCCTAAAATATCAAAATTAAATACTGCATGTTCTGCAACAGAGAAATGTCCCATGTCAAATATTATTGCTTTATTAGATCTGCGGGCTTTTTTTACTTCTTCGCGAGCAATTTTTCTAAGTTCAGGAATTGATTGAGGATATCTGCTAATTCTAGCATATGATGCAGAAATGGTTTCAGGTGTAAATTCTGTTTTTTCTAAAAATAGTGCTGCCTCGGACCAAATAGTTTTAACAAGTTCATCATGATCTTCTGGTTGCATATCGCTTGGACCCAATTTATTTCTGATTTGGGTTAATTGTCTTTTTACTTCTTCAATAATTTCAGCATCAATATTGTATCCTGCTACTTTCACTTCCATTTTTACATCCCCCTTGTAATTTAGTTTTATTTCTTTAAAATTTAATTTGATAATCTATTAAAAGAATTCCTCTTTTTTAAACATTATAAATTATTTTCTAATACTTTAAGTAGTTTTTGTTTCTCTAAAATATAGCTAAAAACATCATTAACTAATTGTTGTAAATTTTCCGCTTTCGTCCCCTTACGTCGACACAAAAAGTATTTATATGTTATAATTTTTACAAAATAAATGATAATTATTGGCCTTACTGGGAGTTACTGCTCTGGAAAAGATTTGGTTGCGCAATATCTGGTTGATAAGGGTTTTATTCATTTTTCTCTTTCTGATATGATTCGCGAGGAATTAACAAGCAGGAATAAACAAATAACAAGAGATTCTTTGATTAAAACAGGTAACGAACTTAGAAAAAATTATGGAAATGGAGTTCTTGCAAAACGAGCTATTGAAAAGATTAATCAAAATCCTAGTGCGCGTTATGTTATTTCATCTATTAGGCATGGTTCTGAAGTAGAGACCCTTAGAAAAAAATCTAATTTCTTTTTAGTAAATGTTGATGCTCCTATAAAAATTCGTTTTGATCGTATGAACGAACGTGCAAGAGAAAACGATCCACAAACTCTTGTTGAATTGAGAGCTAGTGAAAAGCGAGAATCTCAAAAAAAAGGTTCTGCTCAGCAATTAGGTATTGTGAGAAAACTTGCAAAAATCAATTTGATTAATGATAAGAATGTAACTATTTTACAAAAAAAATTAGATAATTTGCTCAATGATATTAATGTTAAACTTGTTCAAAGATCAAGACCTTCTAAAGAACAATATTATCTTAATATTTCTAAATCAATTGGATCGAGAGGTACTTGTTTGAGTGTTCAATTTGGTGCAGTTATTGTAAAAGATGATCAGATTATTGCAACAGGTTATGTTGGTTCTCCTAGAAAAACTCAAAGTTGTATTGAACGTGGTTTTTGTTTGAGAAGAAAACTTGGTGTTCCGTCAGGTCATCGTTATGAGATTTGTCGTAGTGCGCATGCTGAAATGAATGCAATCATCAACGCCGCAAGAGCAGGCGTTTCTCTTCTCGGTGGAGATATTTATTTGTATGGTGAAAGAATTCATGAGGGTCAAAGAACTCCTATTGATATGCATCCTTGTTTTATTTGTAAAAAATTGATTATTAATGCAGGTCTTAATCGCGTTATTTGTTCTCGAGCAGATGGGTCATTTATTACTCATACTGTTGAAGGTTGGATTAAAGATTGGCAAAAGCAAGATATGCTTGATGATCGTTTCCAATATAATGCAAATTATGGTGTGAAGGATGTTTTGCTTCCAGAAGTCAAGAAAGATAACAAAACTATTTTTAAGAAAACAAATAATGTATTAAATAAAAACTCTAAAACAATTAAAAAGAAAAAATAAATTACTTCTTTGCACTTTTCCAAATTAATTCAAATATTTTTTTCTGTTGCGAAACTATTTGTTGATTTCGAATTATTATTCCTGAAGGATTTTCTTCTGAAGTCATAAATGCAACTCTGTCTCCGTAAATGAATGTGTTTGTTTTTATTTTGTTCAATTCTTTTAAATATTTCAACTCAGATAATTTTGAGATATCTTCTTCAGAATATATTTTATCTTTTCTATCTTCCTCTGCTAATACTGCTTGTAGTTTTATTCCCTCTTCTGCACGTTTGTGTATAAAATTATCAGGATAATGTTTTAGAGATATTAGCGCCATTTTTCTTGAACCATAAAACCAAAGTTTTTTTTTTTGGTCGATTATATCATTTAGTACTGTGAGAACTCCTTTTTTACCTTCGTAAAATGTTACTCCTGATTTTTCTCGAATTGTTTGTTTTAATTTGTTTAGTTCAGGTATTATCTTATCTATCTTTTTTTTCTTTTCTTCTAATAAATGGGATAATTTAGTTGGTTCTGCAGGAATAAAATATTGAACATTGTCTTTGACAATTTTCGAAACTATTCCTTTTGTTATTAGTAAACTTAAATTATCATATGTTGTAGTTCTTTTCATCCCTGTTAGCTGTGAAATTCTATTGGCGCTAGTTTCTCCGACTTTAAGGAGTGTTAAGTATGTTGTTATTTCATTATCAGAAAGTCCAAATTCTTTTAGTTCAGGTATCATTTTATTATTTATTTTTATCATCATTTATTAATTTTTCTCTATTCGTCGCTTTGCGGCAACTTAACTTAATATAGTTCCAATAAGTACTACTTTACAATAATCACAATTTATATTTTTTAATGAGTTGATGGTGTGAGTTGATGGTGTGAGGTAGTGGTATGATAAAAACAAATGTTGAATTTGACGGATTGAGATCTAATTTATACGAAGAAGCAATAACTCAATATCCCTGTGCCAGAACTGAGGATATTAAAGTAATGAAAAAATTACTAAACCCTCAGCCAGGAGATAAAATTCTTGGTTTTGGAGAGGGCAATGGTTATTTTTGTAATTCTATTGCAAATTCAATCAAGTCAGCAGGATATTATTTAATTACAGATCCATCCAAAGATCAGTTAAACAATCTCGAAAGAAAAATAAATGTGAATCAAATAAAGATTCAAAAAGCATCTGTTGAAAACATTAGTCTTCCCTCCAATTTTTTTGATAAAGTTTGGAGTTTCGGAGCATTTCACCATTGCAATAATAAAATTCAGGCCATGCAACAGTTATACAGGTCATTAAATCCAGGCGGTAAGTTAGTTATTTGTGATGTTTTCCAAGGATCGGATTTGGCAAAACATTTTGATTCTTTTGTCGCAAGATATTGTCTTACAGGTCATGAAGTTAGTTTTTTATCTGATGAGTTCGCATTAACTTTGTGCGAACTTGCAGGTTTTCAAAAAAATAAAATCGAGATTATTGATTTAGATCAAAAATGGAAATTCAATAATGAACATGAACTAGGAGATTTTATTTACAAACTTCATGCATTAACAAAAATTCCTGGATCAGAAAAAGAAAAAATTTCAAAAACATTTGAAAGTTGTAAAAACGTTTTGGGAGTAAGCAGGTCAAGTAAATCACATAATAATTTATTAGAATTAAACTGGCCAATGAAAGCATTAGTAGCAATTAAATAATTTTCTATTTTTTTATCAATTTCTCCAAAACTTTTTTATACTAAACTTGCCTAACCCTAATAATATGATCCTAGGTATCACTGGAACTATTGCATCTGGTAAAGGTAGAGCAGCATCTTATCTTAAAGAAAAAGGTTTTATTCACCATTCTTTATCAAGTGAAATTAGGCAAATTGCAAAAGAACGCAGTATTGAAATTAATAGAAATAATCTTATTGAACTTGGAAATCTTCTTAGGTTAGAATCTCTTGCAGAGTCAATTCTCGCAAGCAGAGTTCTCACTAATATTAATATAGATTTAAAAAATAATCCTAAAGCTAATTTTGTAATTGATGGTTTTAGAGACCCTGACGAAATTAACACAGTTAGACATCATGAATTTGAACCAAATAAACAATTTATCCTAATAGCAATTGACGCATTCCCTAAAATAAGATTTCAGCGATTAAAAAAACGAAACAGAAATGGAGATCCCAAAACTTATGAAGAATTCATTGCTCTAGATAAATCCGAAAAAAATAATGGAGGTGGTCAAGAACTAAATAAATGTTTTAAAATGGCAGATTATCTTATACGCAATAATAAAGACATAAACACATTCAACAGTTATCTAAATAAAATTTTAGAAGAAATAAACTAATTAAATATTAAATAAAAGATTTGATTAATAAATCTTCAAAACTTTCTGTCTTGAACTGCTTCCACTTACAATTTCTACTTTTTTCTTAAGTAGTTTAGAAAAAAACTTCACAACTTCTTTGTTTGCTTTATCCTTTTCAGGTATAGCCGCAACATTGATTCTAAGCGAGTCTCTGTCAGAATCCCATTTAGTTATTTCTGTTTTAGCAGAGTTGGGTCTTACAATTATTTTGAGGCGACCATTAGATATTTTTTCTTGCCACATTTAACTGTAGTCTCTCCAGGTGTGTCTGCATTTTTTACATCGCAAAAACTTTGTTTCTGGCTCGTCACCTGCTCTTGTTTGTGCTAGCCAAAAGTATGCAATGTCATTTCCACACTCTGAACAATCTGCTTGTGTTTCAGGAAGTGTTTCGATTTCTTTTTCAACAACTTCTATTTCTGCAACATCTGCAGCAGATTTCTCTGATAATCTTGGCGTCATTTCATGTTCGGATTTATATCCGCAACTGCATGCCATTATTTTTCTATTTCCATCTTTTTTTGGCACTAGTAGTGCACTACATTTTGGACAAAACAACATTTTTTTCTCACCTTATTAGTCCTATTAATTCTAGGAGTTTTACAAATCCAATTTTGATATATCCTAGATATGGAATTCTGATTGAACCAGTTCCAATGATTGTATCTTCTGATATCATTTTTTCAAAATTTGATGATGTTGGATTATGATCACCTTTTGTTGTGTAATATACTTCACTTTCTGAGTTTGTTACTTTTACAACTCGGTGTATGATTGGGTTTGATTTTCCTGCTTCAAAAACTAAAACATCTCCTCTTTTAATTTCGCCAGGATCTTTCCCATATAATATTATTATATCTCCTTTATTAAATCCATTTTTATATTTGTATTTTAAAAATTCATCTTGCATTATCCCATATTGAGCATAATGTTCGCCTTGCGTGCATAATTGAACTCCGCATTGCGCTTTTGAATCCCACCAGTCTTCAAACGACTCATCATGCTCCATACTTCCAGAAACAACTGCAACAATTGGGTGTGTTGTACTAAAAACAAAACCCAGTATTGGATAAACAATAAATTTGATAATTAAAAATGCAAGAATTATATTGACAATCCAACTTAGCCAGCTGTCTTCTTCCCATATGAAATGCCATACTTTTTTCCATATGTCTTTTACTTGATTCCATTTCATTCCTTTTTTCGCATTTGAGTGGGTTTATAAAGATTTCTGTTATGTTTATTATCTCTTTTAAAAACCTTTATAAAGATAACTTTGAATAAGTTATTTTTAATGTAAAAGAATAAGTTATACAAGCAAATTCAAAGTTATCTTAGAGAATTTTGTAAACCTATATAAATTTGACAAAATTATCTAAATATAACTTAGAATATAGTTATTGTTGTATTATTGTTGTATTATTGCGGTATCATTATGAGATTTTGTCCTAAATGCGGAGTTGATATAGAGAAAGGGGTTTTTTGTAGAGATTGCTCTATTGAAAATTTAGATCTTAAGTTTAAAGATATGGTTGTAAAGTTTTGTATTGAGTGTAAAAAAGTTTTTCATAAAGGATCTTGGTCAGTGTATCAGGAAATTAATGATGCGATTAAAAAAGTTGCAATTTTTAAAATTTCTAATACTCAAAAAATTCCACTAACAATTATTGTTCCTGATTTCAAACCTGAATTCAAGCCAGGTCTTAACCAAGAAATATCTTTACTTATTATAGCAACTTATGAGGGTGTTGATGTCGAATTTGAAATTCCATTCACTTTAGAGTTTACTTATTGTGCGAGATGTTCTAAAAAAGATTCAACTTATTTTGAAGGGATTTTACAACTAAGAGATGTAAGTCAAGAAATTATTGATTTTGTACAGGCAGATCTTAAAGAAAAAGAAGCAAAAGGAGTTTTTATTTCTAAATTTGTTCCTCTTAAGAATGGCATGGATTTTTTTTTAACTTCGCAGCGCTATTTGCGAAATTTAGGAAACAGACTTACAAAGAAATTCAACGGCACACTCAAATTCTCTGCAACACTTTTCACAAGAAATAAAGAAACCAGTAAAGATGTATACAGATTATCTGTTCTTTTCAGAGAACGAAAATATAAGGTTGGAGAAATAATTGAACAAAACGAAAAGAAAATTAAGATCAAATATGTTGGCAAAAGAATTCACGGTGTTGACACATCTAATGGCAAGAAAGTTTTTGTTGAGTGATATTAAAAAATTAAAAATGATTATTAATATTCTAATTCTTCACCAAGTTCAATAATTTTTAAATTAAATTGAGGATTTGCTTTTGCATAAATGTCTACAAAAGGTCTGATTCGTTTTGCTGTTTTATTTTCACCCATGAGCACTGCAAGATTGTGCGCATAAACAAATTGACCAGTTTCTTCTCCTTGTTCTATTGCTTGTAAGTATACATTTCTTACAGTTTTTTCAGTTCCGAGTTTTTTTGCTAATTCATAAACAAATATTTGGGGTAAATTGCAAATTGAAGTATTATGTGTTGGGAAATTAACTCCTAATGATTCTACCAAATCAGATAACATCCCTTTTTCTTCTGCAATTTTAACAAGTTCTTCTCGATCATAATGTGAATTATTATATTGTCTAGGATCAATGTGGGTAAACCTGTATTCTATCATGGCTCTTATTATTTCTATATTTTCATTTGATTCTATTGCTTTTTTTATATATGTGTTTCCACCTCCTTTTTCCATGGCTGCAATGTAAAGTTCTCTAACTAAGCTTTTGTCTCCTGCTTGTTTGCATTCGTTTAAAGCATAATCGAAATCTTTCATATAATATTCTTTTTTAATATCAAATCTGTCTCCACTTTTTTTGAGAACTCATATATATCTTTTAACACCTTTCACTTTGTATTCATTAACAGTAGGCAATCCATATTCATCCATTATTTCAATTAATTTTTTTCTAGAGCAAAAGCTAGAATCATCTCCAATTCTATTTTCGGCAATAGCTTTTTTTTCATCTTCTTCATAATATTCAAATTTTATTTCAAGCATTTCCAGCAATTCTTCTTTTGCTTTTGTAGGAGAATATAATTTCTTTGCTATTTTAATAAAATATTTTGCATCAACTTTAACGTCGCTATGAGTGTAGTATAAAAAATCAGTTTCTGCTCTGTCGAGTGTTATTTGGTAAAGATCATTTGCTTCAGTTTTAAATCCATATTGTTTCATCACATACCCGAGTCGTTCAATAATGGAAAAGGGCATATCTCCATTCACAAATCCTTTTTTTCCTTTTGACGCATCTTTAACATATCTGTATGTTTGTTTTATTAATTTTTTAATTTTTCTTTTTGGAACTCTTGTTTTGATTCCAAACTCACAAACATTAAATGCGTATTTCGCAGAAGCATCATTACATCTATATCTGCTGTTCACGAATTTTTGGGTTTTTAATTCCTGTTTAAGAAGTCCAAAAATAGAAATCAAGTCTTTTCTTTTTCCTACAACTTCTGGATACTTAATCACTGCAGTTAAATTGCCTTCTTCAATAAGCATATTAACTAAGTCATCAAGAAGTCCTGCGCCTTTTGCCATATTTATTCCTATTTGAGTTCCTGTGCAGCTTGAATTTTTCAGAAATTGTTTATTTCCTTGTTCTCTACAAAACATTATTGCTTCTTTTACTATTTCTTCAGGTATTATGTTAGACGTAGAATGAATTAGATTATATTTTGCAGAGGTTGATAAACTATCTAACATTTCTCTTAGTTCTTTTGTATCTTCGAGCTTTTTTGTTTTATTATTTGTCATTTTATTTTCCTCATTTTTTAATAATTAAATTTAATAATCAAACACAATTTATATTTTTAACTAACAAGGGGTAAATAAATTGAATATATAAATTGTCTCACCAAAAAACAGAACAAAACAGAAAATTTTAAATAAAAATTAAGCTTTTATTCTATAATAATGAAAAAAATAGACTTTAAAGATAAGAAGATATTATTTGAATTAGATAATGATTGTAGGCAGTCTAATGAGCAAATAGCAAAAAAAGTAAAGCTTTCAAAGCAATCTGTTGCTGCAAGAATTAAAAAACTGCAAGAGTTAGGAGTTATAGAAAACTTTTTTGTTAAATTAAATCCTACTCTTCTTGGATTCATGCATATAAAAATTCTTTTAAAATTCTACAATTTAACCCCTCAAAAAGAAAAAGAATTAATTGAATTTCTTAACAAGCAAGAAAGTATTTTTTGGATGTGTTCATTAAGAGGAAATTATGATTTAGTTTTTTCTATGTATATTAAAAACACAAAAGATTTTAGTGAAAAATTTGAGCATCTTTTTAAAAGTTGGAGAGATTATATTCTTGAAAGATCTATTTCAGTAATAGAGGCAGGAGCAACATACACAAAGGCATATATGTTGCCAAATAAAGTTCCTGAAGAAATTTTGTACAGCAAAGGAAAAGAGGAGCAGATGGTTCTTGATAAAACTGATCAAAACATTCTTTCAATATTAAATAAACATGCAAGACTTCCTTTAATAGAAATTGCATCGCAGTTAAATTTGAGTGCAGATACGATAAGGTATAGAATAAAAAAATTACAAAGTCAAGGAATAATTACAGGTTTTGGAGTGAGAATAGATTTTAATAAACTGGGAGGAAGTTTTTTTGTAATTCAATTAAAATTGCAAAGAATGAATACAAAGCTTCATTCAAAATTAAAAACAATTGCATTGTTAAATAAAAATGTAATCACATATGCTAAGGTCATAAGTGACTTTGACATAGATCTTGAATTAGAAACTCTGAACAGATCTGATTTTGACAACTTACTAAGACAACTAAGAGAAGAGTTTGCTCTTCAAATTAAAGAATATAATATTTTGGAAGTTACAAAAGAACACAGAATGACTTATTATCCATTTAAAATAAACAAATAATTTCACTATCTTCTTTTCTTTTTCAATGCTTTTATTCTTTCTTTTTTCCGAGCACGTACTTTTTTTAGAATTCCCGCACTGATTTTTTTCCTACTTACTAGTTTTGTTATTCTTTGAGATAATCTTCTGAATTTTTTATCGTCGTCTTTTATTTCTTTTTCGTCTAGTAAGTATTTATCATCTTCTTCCATTTTTTTTACTTGTTTAGGATCTGGTTTCATTTTTCACCTCTTAACCATTAAATAAAAAATATAATTGTTTAAATTAAATTCATAACATGTCATAACATGCTTAGTTTTCCTGTGAGTAAATCAATTTGATCTTCAGCATCAGGTCCTATTCCTAAGCACGTACGAGTACCTGGAGCAATCACTGTTCGTCCAGCATCTGTGATTAGTGCAGTATTTAGTCCTTGGTCTTTTGCCATTTGCATATATTTCAAAAGTTCTTTTTCATCCGCAACTTTAAGTACGATTTTTTTCTGTCCTTCTGCTCGCCATTTTTTAACTTTATCTTTATTTTTATCGAGTTGTTTTAGTACAGCTTCGACTGCGGCATGTCCACATTGAGAACCTATTTTTCCTTTTGGCAATTTTAGGTCAGTCCTAACTAGTATTACTAGTTTTGTGTCTTCAGTCATATATTGATAGAAGTCTTGTTCATTATATTTAAACATTTCTTAAAAAAAGGGGAATCTAACTGTTCACATCGAAAAATTTTATTCATTCAAAAAGAACTTAAATTCTTAAATAAATCTTTTCTTGGTAGAAATTGAGGCGTTTTAATTCCTGGAATTTTTTTAACAATATCAATATGTTCCAAACCTATTTTTCCATAATATAAATCTTTTATGTTTCCGCCTGCTGATAAAAAGTTTTTGACTTTTATATATCCGTCTAAATATGCATAGTCTTTTGTACACCCTCCTGATTTTGAAGTGTCTCTAATTCCTCTTTTTGATCTAAGTGCATATTGAAATGCAGCATCAGGGCTTAGTTTATCTGATAGGAATTGGTATATTTCTGAAAAGCTTTTATCTAATGCCATATCTGTTGCAATCGCACGCGCAGCATATCCTTTTAGTATTCTTTTGTCAAGCAATCCATTTTTTTCTTCATTTACAACTGCAAGTCCTTCTTCTGTAGACATATAGTTTGGAAGTCCATAAGAAAATAGTTTGAATGGTTGTATCCTTCCATTTTCTGCACGTAGTACATGAGTTCCTATTTCATGAACTAGTAAAACTTTAACAAAATGTTTGCTATATATTCTATGTTTATTGACGAGAACTCTTTTTTTTGATGGCTGTACCATTGCACTTGCACTCATGTCTGTTGAATCAACAAAATATTCAAATCCGTGGTGAGTTAATTCTGCACGAAGAGCATTAACAACTTTTTCAGGGGTTTCTGTTTTTTCTCTTTCTTCAGAATTTAGTTCTAGTAGTTTTTTTGCGTCTTCAAGAAGTGTTTTTGTTCCACGACCATAAGCATTTAGAGAATGTTTTGTAAAATTAGGTGTTCCTCTGTGGTGTAATGATTTTGCTTTGTGTAAAGACAATTTTCTTTTTTCTTCTAATAATAATCCTATTTCTGAGTCGTGCATTTCAAGAGATTCTAATTCATTAATTACTTCTGTAAAATCTTTTTTTTCGTATTCAAAAATAGGATCATAAGAAGGATCTGCATGAACTAGTTTTTTTTCGTGTAATATATTAGTAGGATTGATTAGTGCAAATTCTATTTGTTTGCTTAATTCAAATAGTTGTTCATCTATTTTTTTTGCAGTTTTATTATCTTTTGTATTATCTATAAATATTGTACTTGCCATATTTTTTTCATAATTTAGTTTTTTAATATTTTATTTAAATCTTTGGAATGTTATTTTTTCTCTAAAGTAGAGACAAACATTTATATATCAAATTCATAATTTTAGTATTATGCTGCGTATTTTTCGGCTAAAAAAGGGGAGTGTTGAAAGTACCAAGGAATTTTCATTGAATGCTTTTAAATCAAAAGAATTTACTTGGTTTGATTATGTTAATCCTACAGATCATGATCTTAAACTTGTTTCTGAATTGGCTAAAATTCCTTTAATTGATTTGAAGGAACATCATGGTGCTAATGAGCGTCCTAAGGTTTATGATGATAAAGATTTTTCTTTGATTGTTTTCGCATCACCAATTGCCAAGGATCATGAAATTGAAACAGGATCTATTTCAATTTTTATTACAAAAAACAAACATGTTATTACATTAAGGCGTCATGAACTTGAACCATTAAGCCGTGTGCAAAACAAACTTATTTCAAAACCTAGTTTACTTGAGTCACATTCTGTTTTTGTTCATTTTTTATTAGATGAAATTCTTTCTGAGTTTTTTCATTTTTTAGATGTTTTTGATACTGATGTTGATAAAGTCGAGAATGAAATTTTTAAAAAATCTGAATCTTCACATGTTAGTCGAGTGTTTAAGATAAAAAAGTCTTTAATTTATTTTCATAAATCTTTAATGGCAAATCGTGAAGTAATTACAGCTATTGAAAAAGAATATTTAGCTGCATTTTCAAAACAGGAATCAAGAAAGTTTAGAGATCTTTACAACGATATTATTCAATTGATTGATTCTGGAGAAACACTAAGAGATATTCTTACAGGTATTATTGATATTTATTTATCATCTGTTTCTAATAATCTTAATGCTGTGATGAAGCGTCTTACTGTGATTGCGTCTTATGTTCTTGTTCCAACGCTTATTAGTGGAATTTATGGTATGAATTTTAAGTTTATGCCTGAGATTATGTGGGAACATGGTTATATTTTTGCACTTGGTTTAATGTTATTTTCAATTATTGCCGTGCGTTGGTATTTTAAAAAAGAAGGTTGGTTGTGATATTTTAAATTCTAAGTACAATTTCTGCATACAACAACACATAATATTTATATAATATATCTTAATAACTCTATTCTATACATTATTTAGGTGATACTATGATTAAAATTACATTTCCAGATGGTTCAATCCATGAGTTTGAAAAAGAAGTTACGGGTTTAGATATTGCAAAGCACATTAGTGAGGGGCTTGCAAATGTTGCAATAGCAATTGAAGTAAACAGTCAGCTCAAAGATCTTAATACTAAAATAACTCAAGATTCTAATATTAAAATTATTACTTTCAAAGACAAAGAAGGCGTAGAAATATTTAGACATTCTACTGCACACTTAATGGCTCAGGCAATTACTATTTTGTATCCTTATGCAAAATTAACTATTGGGCCGATTGTTGATGAGGGTTTTTATTATGATATTGATCATGAACCTTTCAAACCTGAGGACTTAGAAAAAATCGAACAAAAGATGAAAGAATTGCGATCTGAAAAAATACCTTTTGAACGTATTGAACTTTCAAAAGAAAAAGCTCTTGAAATGTTCAAAGATAATGATTTTAAACTTGAAATGATTAATGAGCTTCCTGAAACTGAACCAATTTCTATTTACAAACAGGGAGAATTTGTAGATCTCTGTCGAGGACCTCATGTTTTGCATACTGGGAAAATTAAATCTTTCAAATTAACAAAAATTGCAGGTGCTTATTGGCGCGGCGATGCAAAAAATAAACAGCTTCAGAGAATTTATGGTATTAGTTTTCCTGACAAAAAAGAATTAAAACAATATTTACATTTAAGAGAGGAAGCTGAAAAGCGAGATCATAATAAAGTTGGAAGACAAATGGAACTTTTTACGTCTAGTGATATTGTCGGCCAGGGTTTGCCTTTACTTATGCCTAAAGGAGCAAAGATAGTTCAAATTCTTCAACGTTGGATAGAAGATGAAGAAGAAAAAAGAGGTTATCAATTAACAAAAACTCCATTTATGGCGAAGAGTGATCTTTACAAAGTTTCAGGGCATTGGGATCATTATAAAGATGGAATGTTTCAAATTGGATCTGGTGAAAATGTATTGGCATTAAGACCTATGACTTGTCCATTCCAATTTATTATTTACAACGCAAAATCTCATAGTTATAGAGACCTGCCTGTAAGGTACAATGAAACATCCCCCTTATTTAGAAATGAAGACTCGGGTGAAATGCATGGTCTAACTAGAGTAAGGCAATTTACTTTAGCAGAAGGACATATTATTTGTAGACCTGATCAATTAGCGTATGAGTTTAAAGAGGTTGTAAAGCTCGTCGAGTATATTATGAAAACTTTGAAAATAGAAAATGAAATTTGGTATAGATTTTCAAAGTGGGATCCTAATAACAAGAAAGGTAAGTATATAGATAATACTGCTGCGTGGGAAGGTTCACAAAAAGCAATGAAGGAAATTCTTGATGAATTAAAATTAAATTATGTTGAGGTAGAAGGTGAAGCTGCATTTTATGGACCAAAACTAGATATTCAAGCAAAAAATGTTCATGGAAAAGAAGATACATTAATTACAATCCAAATTGATTTTGCCCTGCCTGAAAGGTTTGATATGACTTATGTTGATTCAGATGGTAGCAAAAAAAGACCAATGGTAGTTCACAGATCTTCAATTGGTTGTTATGAGCGTACACTTGCTTTACTAATTGAGCATTACGCAGGTAAGTTCCCTCTTTGGCTTAGTCCAGTTCAAGTTAAGATTCTTACTGTGGCAGATCGTCATGTAGAGTATGCAGAAAAATTAAAACAGCAATTCCAAACAGAAGGACTTCGTGTCGAGCTTGATCATCGCGCAGAGTCTATTCCTAAAAAAGTTAGAGAAGCTCAGCTTGAGCAAGTTAATTATATTCTTGTTGTTGGAGATAAAGAACTGGAAAACAACACAGTAAATATTAGAACTAGAGATAATCAAGTTCATGGGGAAAAACCTGTTGACAAGTTCATAGAAGAATTAACAGAAGAAATAAAAGAAAGGAAATAATTTTAATTAATATTTTTTAATTTTTACTTACTTCTTTTTTTTATAAAATTAAATAGTTCATCCAGTACTATAATACTTCATGCTTGTAGCATCTTCAGAAATTTGGTTTCTATAATTATGAATGAGTTTTATTTGCATGGAGTATGGTTTTTCAATGTAATGTTTTATAACTGCAGTTAGTCCATTTTTCTCTTTGGAAGTAAGCGGATTATCGAACTGTTTTGGATCTCCCATAACTACTGCTTTACATCCAGGTCCTAGTCTTTCAAGTACAGTTTTAAGTTCGTAGGGAGTATAATTTTGTGCTTCATCAACAAGAAGTATTGTATTTCTAAATGATCGTCCTCTCATAAATCCTGAAAATGGAACTTCTAGCGCTGGATTTCTTGGAGGCAAGAATCCTCCATTTATTCTTTTATTTTTGAATTCCGCATCTCTAGGTTTCATTCCAAATTCATTTTCAAATTTTGGATGTTTAAGAAGTTCTTCAAATGGAAGTATTTGATTTAGTATTGTTTCTTTATGCGCATCAATGTATGGTTCAAGGTGAGGTCTAATTTTATCAAATAGTGATCCTGGTAAGAATCCAATTTCTCTTCTTTTTCCACCAAGAATCTCATTTGGCTTTATTAAAACTATTTTTTTAAATGAATTTTCTTTTTTATTTACATCAATTCCTTTTGTTTGTCTTGTTTCTTTGTTGTAATATAATATTTGATCGATTGCTGCAGCATAGCTTAGTAATGTTTTTCCAGATCCTTGCTCTCCGCATATAAACATTAAAGAAACATCAGGATTTAAAAGTCCATATTGAAACGCTATGTACTGTTCCATATCAAGCGGTTTAATTCCTAAAATATTATCTCGCGTAGTTCCTCCTGGGCTTATTATATGTTTTTTGTATTCTTCTCTTCTTAATAATTCAACTCTTTTATTTTCAACTTCTAAAATTCTTGTTCCACTTCTATTTTTTATTAGGTCTCCACAAACACGAGCATATTCATATCTATTTTCTCCGCCGAGAAATTTAATGAATTGATTTAAGTATAGGTCTTCTCGTTCAAGCATTTCAGCTGCGTCGTCTGCATTAACTATTTCATTTCGATTTTGAAGTCTTGCATAAAGATCATTATTTCCAAGTATTATTCCTTCATTTACAATGTCTGAATTTACTAGTAAAAATTCTGGATCTTTTACTCTCATTCCACGTCCTAAATATTTTATGTGATAATTTTCAACACTTGTTATTATTTCAGGTCTGTGTTTTTTACCGTCGGTAATTGGCAGTTCCCATTTATTCATAACTAGTTCTTCAAGTTCACTTACTGTTGTTTTTTTATTTTCGTGATCTGTTTTATTATCATCAATTATTGCAACATCAAGACCTGTAGAAACTCGACATAGTGTGATACCTTTATCTCTGTGTATTACTTTATTTCTTGCAGCTTCTTTTAGAAATCTTAATGCGTCGGCCGAACCTTCATCGTGTTGCGTATCTTTTAGTTCTTGTAAATATTTAGTAAATGTTCTTGGTATAACTACTAAGTTTTTCTCATCACCTTCTTTTCGTTCTAGATTTCTGAAAACTTCAGTTCCACCTTCGCTATAAACATCTAATAGGGGAATAAAGATTTCGTGGTATTCTTCTTTCATTTTTTTGTTTATGTTTTTTAATTAGTTAATTAGAAAAATATGTTTTAATTGTTGTATGATCTCTATTCAACACATCTATTTTTCTGCGTAGTGGACCTCGTTCTAATACCTGTTCAAGTATTGCAAGTCCATTTCTTCTTAGTTTGTCTTCGTAATTTCCTCTTCTGTTAATTAAGTTATTAACTATATTTGTTAGCAAGTTACTGTTAGTATTGGGAATATCATTATTTTTAATTTGGTCATTCATATATGGTTGTACTTTTAAGTGTAGATCGCAAAGTGCTTCGTAGCTGTTAGTTTGTTTTCTGCAAGTGTGTATAGCATTTTCAATTCCAGAATATACTGATTTTATTTCTTCGAATTGTATTTCTTGCTGGTCTCTAGAATTAGTTTCAAAATCAATTAAACTTCCAATAACAGCATATCCTATGATGCTACCTAGTTCATCTCTATTTTCTACATAGTTCGAAAGTCTATCGAGTAAGCAGTATAATTGTTTTTCTTTTCTTGCCAAATGACAATACCCCCTAACACTTTAAAATCGAATTTATTATGTTATAAAAATAACACGCTGATTTAAATAGTTATGCTGTCCCAAATAAGATACTATGGGTGTTTAGAGGGCTTATACTTATAAATCATTTATTCTTGTAAATCATTTTTTTAAATTCACACATACATAACGCTCATAATTTTCATCATATCTCCAATTAGTTCTGCCATTTTTCGAATTCTGTAAATAAATAAAATTTCATCAGTGGTCATATTTTTCTTTAGTACTTTTGTTTGTTCACGAATTCTGTTTCTTTCTTCTAATATTCTCGTCGCAACAGCATCGTCATATTTATAAAATAAACTATAGAATTCTTCATTCATTTTTATTATTTCTTCAAATAATTTTACAAATTCTTTTCGTATTCCTTTTTCGAGTCCATAATAAAGTCTTGAATATTCATCGCCTAGTAACTCTAAAAATTGTATTGTGTTGTAGAAGTGTTGTGTTTTTTCAAATTCTTTATATCCTCTTTTATTCAAAATTCTGAGGCAATATGAACAAAACTTATTTACGCTGTGATCTCGCCGGGCAAGTTCTTTTAATGTTTTAATATCTCCACTTTTTAAATATTCTACTCCGTCTTTTCCCATAAATATTATTAATCTAAATAATCGACGAAGAACTAAATCAAATTCAAGTTCGTTTGATCCTGCAATATCTTTTAATAGTACATAATCTCTTCCTTGTTCTACAGCTTCAAATCCTATTAATTTATCTGCAATTTCTATTACTGTGTCTGATTCCTTTGGATCTTTAAATTTTACAACTACTTCATCATCTCCGCGAATATATATGTTTGTCAGATATACCCATTTTAGACTTCTCATAAGTCCGCCGATGTTTATTTCGCTGCGTTTTGTTTTGAATTCTTTTTGTGTAGAAATTACTAATTTTTTGTCTTCTTCATCAACATTAATTTCGTCACCGGATTTTAGATTGAATTTTTTAGTCCATTCCGCAGGTAAACTTATTGTAAGTGTGGACGCTCCTTGTTTGATTATTTTTCTTTTCATATTAAGCACCTTCTTAGCAGTTAATTTGCATGTTTTAGTAGATTCGAATTATAAAATATATTCATCTCTTTAAGTATATAAAACTTTCCTAAGAATATACTTAAGAATTTAGTATATACGTATATTCTTGAATATATTCTATACACATAATCAATATATCTCTTTAGTGGCATATCTTTATTGTACCATGAAACAAACAAATTCAATCCGAATAAAGCAGACAAATCAAACAAAGAGTACGCAACATACAGAAAAAATGGGTCAACTTCATCTACACACTCCCTTTTCAGATGGTGCGATAACTCTAGAAAATATTTTGGATGCAAATTATGAGTTTGTGGCAATTTCAGATCATGATGACACATCAGCATTTGCTACATATAAAAATTTAGAGAAGGTGGGCATAGAAGTCATTCCTGCGGTTGAGATCAGTTGTTTTTTTTATGGGAAAAAATTGCATATTTTATCTTATTGGCCCAACACAAACAATCGAACTTTTCAAAACGCTCTTGCTGCTTTTAGACATAGAAGAAGAGTTAGAACAACAGATCAAATAAATAGATTAAGAGCAGAAGGTTTTGATATATCTGAAAACGATTTTAAAAAGTATGGAATTATTGTTAAGAAGTTTATTGCAAATGAGGTTGTAAACAAACAATCAAACAAAAAAAGATTGGAAAAAGAAAATATTCATACGGCTAATCAATTCATTAAAAATTATCTGAGTTTTGGAAAGCCAACCTATGTTTCTCTTAAGCGTACTCCTGCAGAAGAAGTTCTTCCGTATGCAGGAGGAGTTTTAGTACTCGCACATCCTGGAAGAAATATTACTCCTGGAAAAGATGATTTTATAGTTGAGCAATTAGCATATCAATTAAATATTCAAGGTATTGAAACTGGAAGTCGAAGACATACGCCTGAAGTCAAAGAGCATTATGATAATCTTGCAGATAAATTAGGATTAGTAAAAACAACAAGCAATGATGTTCACATGGTCGAGCAGATTCCTTATAATCTAGAACCTTACGCTAAAGTAGAAGAATTAAAAGATCGTCTTAATTATGTTAACAAACGCGTTGAGAATAAAGACGAAATGGTTGCTAATTATTAATTATTTTTTTTCAATTTTTTATTTTTTAAACTTTAATTAGGGATGTTTATTAATAATTATTTTTTTTATTATATTGGTTTATTTTTCGTTTAAATGTGGTATTTAATATGCCGCTAAAATAAAAAAGTCCTGCTGCAGTAAAATTCAATCCAATAATCCAATAATTTTCTGTTGCGAATTCTGGTTTTTGCATTGCGGCGTGATAATTCAGCATGCCAATTCCAGCCCACATAGTTCCAAGAGTATAATTGCTTAAAAGAATGTTGGCTAAATTTTTTCCAAAACTTTTTTTAGGCTTATCTTGTTGAGGTTTGTTTTGAACATCATATTTGATATTGGTTTCATTATCATCATTAGTTTGATTAAGAGCATCTTCTAGAGATCTTACTTTGATTTCTCCTCGTTCTATTTTTTTCTCTGCTATTCGCATTGCTTTTTTTAGTCTGTATTTTTCAAACATTTTTAGTCCCTGATATTAATTTAAATAAAAGTTAAATAAAAATCATTTTTTTAAAGTCTATTAAGTTTATTATTATTATTATTTAGTATTCTGTTTTTATTTCTTGAATATTTTGTTTTAAAAAAACCTGTTGAATACCACATGGCAGCAATAGCATAATCAATGATCGGTAGAACGTATGAAGTATCTTGTCCTTCAGGCAAATTAAGTTCGGTTTTTAATGCCATTGTTCCAATAAATACCCACAGCGTACCTATAGTATAATCATTACTCATAAATTTTAATGCGCTCCAACCAAAATCACGCATACTTTTTTTATAATTTCTAGTTCTTTGATTATTGTTATTATGGTCATTAGTATTATTGTGGGTATTAGTATATTCATTATTTGGCTCATTGCAAGTATATTTATTATCGTCAGAAATAGCATCTTCTAGAGATCTTACTTTGATTTCTCTGCGTTCTATTTTCTTTTCTGCTTCTCGCATTGCTTTTTTAAGTTTGTATTTTTCCAACATTTTTAATTCCGTTATTTGGCTTTGACTTATTTATATTTAAGTATTCTGTAACTGAAATATCTGTGACATGAATCTCCGCTATGTTCTGATAATTCTAACGCATCTGGTTTGTTGCTGGTCACTATTTGGTTTAGTGAAAGTATAAATTTAAATTTTTGAAGATTTGATTTGATGTTTTCATTAGAGTTTGCACATCTACAAAAATAGCCTATTTGAAGTTGGGATGCTGGTTTGAATAATTTATCATTAATTGGTTTTTCAGGTTGTGGTTTTGGTTGTCCCCGATCATAATTACAGTTACCGTATTTCGGATCATATTCTGCTTCTTCATACTGTTCAGTTTCAGGGTTAAACATAATAACTAGTAATTCAGGGCAGCTTAAAATAAATCTTTTACCTTTAGACATTAGGTAAAATAATTCTGAATCTAATTGGTGTTGTACATTTTTCTTTTTTTCTTTTTTCCAATTGATTTTTTCGCCTATATTTTCTTTTGTTTTTGTAAAATCTTCAACAAGCATATTGTCTGTTGTTCTTCTGATTATTGTTTCTATTTTTCCATCTAAAAATTTAATTATATCTTCTAAAGTTGGATTGAGTAGTAGTTTTTTTTCTAGTTTGTCTTCTACATCTTTATCTACTTTCTTCATTAATTTATTAATATATTTTTTCCCAAATATTTTCTTAGCCCCTGTTAATTTATGAAATATAACTAAACTTCAAATAAAGTTAAATTAAAAAAGTCAAATTAAAATCTGTAATTATTTTTAGTTTTACGTCGTCGATTCATATAAGCACTCGGTCTTGCATGATCGTACCATCCTCTTTGATTTCCTACATAGTCAAGTCCTGCACCGACTAGTCCGCCCAAAACTGTTCCAATTACAGTCCACATAACAACGTGCCATTTTCTAAATCTTTCAAAGTCTTGTCCTTCTTTAAAATTAGATATGTACATTTTCTTGCTGGTGCCCATTATTGCTTCTGCTTGTTGTTTTGCTTCAGCATCTGTGCTAAATATTGGAGATCCAATAAATTTTTCAATTTGATCATATAATTTGGGTGCATTCTGTTTTACATATTGAATTGCATTTAGTGTTTCTGCAGTAAGCATTGCAACTTGTTTTGAATCTTTTGATATTTTTCTAGTGAGATTAAATCCTGTCGGGTGATTTGGTCCTTGCATGCAGGTATGATCTCTAACAAAATAATGGTCTTTTGCTGTTTGCGGTGCAATATTTGAGTTTCTTGCTTCTCCTATTACATGATGCCAATTCATTTCTATGGGAGTTTGATTAACATACATTGTTGAGCCATATTTCCAAGAATTTAATACTTGGTTAATGCAGTCATCTAAACTAAGTTTTTTATCGCAGTTTTCAAGTGCTCCACTTTTTTCTGCTACTTCTAAAGCAAGTTTATGTGTTGTACTTGGTTCTCTAAATCTTTGATGTAATGAAAGATTTGGAAGTTCTGCTGCGGCTTGTTTTAATAATTTCGCTGCAGCTTTTGCTTCTCCTCGATTAAACCAATGTTCATGTTCTTCATAATTGCAATGAGTTGTACATATTTCAGTGCAATCCTCTCCAGAATAATTGTTATCTGAGTCATAAGTTGATGAGCAGGATTCTGTGCAAGTTTGGTATGTATCTTCATAATATCTATATTTCCAACTAGCATCTAAATGTGCTGCTGCTTGCATCATTAAATGATTTGCTTTGGCATATCTTTGCATATCATCTGTGTCTAGACATGCTTGTGCTCGATCAGGTAATTTTTTTAAAAGTTCAGGTAATGAATCATGAAATTTATCTGAATCAAACCATCTTTCTTTTAGAATTTCTGCAAATCGTTCTATTGGATCTCCCCAAAATGTTTCATGAGCTTCATTCCAATCTTCTACAATTTTCATAGGTACATTGTTCGCATCATGAGTATATAATTCGCAAGGATCAAGCGCTTCTTCATCTGTTAAATCTTTGCCTGTTTGTTTTTCTATGTCTTGTATTACTTGACCTTTTCCAGTCACAGCTACAGGTACTTTATCTTCGCGATAACTTTCATTTGTGTATGATCCAACTCCTAATGCGAGTCCTCCTACAACTGCCGCCACATATATTTCTGCAGGGGTTGTTCTAAATAATCTTGCAAACCAATGTCTTGTATTTTTTATAAATCTCATTTTATGTTTATTATTGTGTGATTAGTGGTCAGTTTTAGACTTAATTTACCCTTCACTCTTTATAAAAGTTTCGATTTTTGACTACTAAATAGAAGTAACGAAACAAAAAATTTATAGACGCGTTAAATACGTTTAATACATTGGACTATGGCCTATAAGATCTGCATTAGCAGTATTATTGCTAGCATCACGCTTTTGTCTTTGTTTATATTGTTTAGAAGTATTTCTACCTATATAAAATTGAATTGCTGCATTAAATCCATCTAACCCCATTATAATATAATCCCAATCTGGTTCTACTTTACTATATGCTGAAAGCGCGCAAAATATTCCTGCTGTAAGCCAACATCCTGCAGCTACATAATTCATATTTCCAGATTGTGCAAAATGTCTAAGTTTTTCTCGTCTAGTTCTTTTAGGTTTATTATTGCAGTTATTATTATTATTATTATTATTATTATTATTATTATTATTGTAATTATTATATGGGTTATTATGAGTATATTTATTATCGTCAGAAATAGCATCTTCTAGAGATCTTACCTGGATTTCTCCGCGTTCTATTTTTTTCTCTGCTATTCGCATTGCTTTTTTAAGTTGATATTTTTCAAACATGATAATCTCCTCGTTAATCCATCAACCTCTTAATTCTAGCTAACCTCTGTGCATTTTTAAATGTTTTGTATATAATTTACGCACTAGAAGAATTAGATGATTAGACTGATTTTCATTTTATTAATCAAAAACTTTATATTAAATTCATTGTTCTGATAGCTTGAAAAGGGGTATTATGGTAGCTAAAACTAAATCAAAAAAAACTAGTTCAAAAAAAAGAAAACCTTCTGTGGGTTTTTTCGCATTTACTGGTTGTGAGGGTTGTCAGTTTACTGTTCTTTTTATTGATGAAATTCTTGATCTTCTAAATAAAGTTAATGTAAATTATTTTCATTTAATCAAAGAAAAAAATAGGAATATAAAATTTGATTTAGCATTTATTGAAGGTGCGATAACTTCAAAAAGAGAAATAAAAAAATTAAAAGCAATTCGTGATAAATCTAAATTTGTTGTAGCACTTGGAGCATGCGCGTGTCATGGAGGAATTCCTGCAATGCGTAATTTTCTAAAAGATGAAGAATTAGGAAAATATGTTTATACTCAGCATATGTTAAAAGATTCAATAGAGGCAACAGGTATTGATCAATACATAACAGTTGATTATCACATGCGTGGTTGTCCTATTAGTAAAGATGAGTTTATTGATTTCTTTCAAAACTTTCTAAAAGGAAAAATAATAGAACAATTTAAAGGTCCTGTTTGTCTTCAATGTCCAAAAAGAGGAAAGGACTGTTATCTTGCTAAAAAAGAAGTTTGTCTTGGAGCTATGGCTCATGGAGGTTGTAATGCAATTTGTATTCAAAAAAATATTCCTTGCGTACTTTGTCGAGGTCCAACAAAATCATCCAATTTTGCAGCAGAGGTTAATCTTTTCAAAAGTTGGGGTCTTGATGATGATGAAATAAAAACTAAACTAACAAAGTTTAAGAATCTGGATTTAGGAACAAAGCAAAATGTAAAACAACAAACACCTAAAAAGAAAAAATAATTATAAATAAAAAGTCAAAAATAAAAAATACCCAAAATTAAAAAATGCCAAGAACAATTAATCTTAATCACATAACAAAAATCGAAGGTCATGCTAGATTGCATGTTGTTATAGATAACGGTCAAGTTAAAAAAGCAAAATTAAAAATATTTGAAGGAAGTAGATTTTTTGAAGGACTTTTAAAAGGAAAAAAGTTTGATGAACTTCCAACTATTTCGTCGAGAATATGTGGTGTTTGTTCTGTTGTTCACACTATTGCAGCAGTTAAAGCAATTGAAACAGCGTTTAATGTAAAAGTGTCAAAACAAACGGATTTGTTAAGGGAACTTCTTAATATTGGAGGTACGGTTCAAAGTCATGCTCTGCATCTTTTTTTTCTGGTTCTGCCTGATTATTTTGGTTTTAGTAGTGCAATTGAGATGGCATCAGAACATAAAAATTTAATTCGTTATGCTCTTGCTCTAAAAAAAGCAGGGAATAGAATTGTTCAGATAGTTGCAGGGAGAGATATTCATCCTATTTCTTGCGTGGTTGGTGGTTTTTCTCGTATTCCTGATAAAAAAAGGTTGAAAGAATTGATTAAAGAATTGGATAGTGTAAAATCTTTAGCAAAAAAATCAATAAAAGTATTTGCAGAACTGGATTATCCTCATTTTGATTTAATTACTCCTCATTTTGCATTGCGTGGCAAATCTTATTTTTATTCAGATGATATTATTAAGTGCACATTTGAGGGCTGTGTTAATATTCAGGATTACGAATCGCATTTTCATGAACATTTCCGTCGAGGATCAACAGCAGAATTTGCAACAAAAGAGGGAAAAAGTTATATGGTGGGAGCGCTTCCTCGAGTTCTTATTTCTAAGGATCAGCTTCATACTCCTGCAAAATATATTAAACAATTAGAAAAAAATCGTAATTCGCCTTATATGAATGTGCTTGCTCAATCGATAGAAATTTATGAAGGAATAATAAGGTCTATTGAAATTTTAGAAAAATTAATTCCTAGATTAAAATCAGAGTCTCCTGTGAAATTTACTCCTGTTGAAGGCGAAGGCATAGCTGCAATAGAAGCTCCTAGAGGAATTTTATTTCATCGTTATAAATTTAATAAAGAGGGTATTTGCACGTATGCAAATCTTACAACACCTACAACTCAAAATCTTGCTAACATGGAAGATTCAATAAAGTTTTTAGTTCATGAGTTAATTAATACTTGTGATCCTAAAAAACAAAGGTGCGATAGTGAAATTAAACTCGAAATTGAAAAACTAATAAGAGCATATGATCCTTGTATTTCTTGCTCAACTCATTTTCTCGAGTTAAAGTGGGAAGAGAAATAAACTACTATTTTAAAAACTTTAAACTGATTAAACTGACTTAACCAGATTAACCAGATTATACATATTGAATAAATTAAAACTGGAGGCAATAAACATGGACCAATCTAAGCTAATAAATAAAACTAAAGAACAACTTAAAATCGAACCTAATTTAATCAACTACGAAGCAACAGCTAAAGATTTTGATTACAAAGTAATGGAACAAGAAATAGAATTTGTAGACGGAAAACTAAATGCTGCATATAATGCAGTCGATAGACATCTTAAAACAGATAGAAAAGACAAACCTGCATTGATTTGGTGTGGGGATGATAACCAAGAGAAAATATTTACATTCGAACAACTTTCTAAATTTTCAAATAAAATTGCAAATGCTTTAGTTAAACTTGGAGCTCAGAAAGGAGATCGCGTATTTATTTTCTTACCTAGAATACCTGAACTTTATGCATCCTTTTTAGGAATTGTAAAAACAGGGGCTATTGCAGCAACTTTATTTGCAGCATTTGGTCCGGAAGCATTGAGCGATCGTCTTGCAGATAGTGGTACTAAATTTGTTATAACAACATCCCAATTAAAAAGTAGAGTTGAAGAAATTTTTGATGATCTTAAAGATTTACAAAAAGTTTTAGTTGTCAGTGATTCTGAAGATTGCGAACTAACAGATTATGAAATTGATTTTAATAAATTAATTGCAGATGAATCTGAAGAGTTTGATACCGTTATGATGGATCCTAAGGACAGTTGTTTTATGCTTTATACTTCAGGTACAACTGGAAAACCTAAAGGTGTTGTCCACCATCATTATGCAATTCTCCACGAGCATTTAACTGCAAAGTGGGTTTTAGATGTTCACGATTCTGATGTTTATTGGTGTACTGCAGATCCAGGTTGGGTTACGGGTATTGCGTATGGAATCCTCGGAATTTGGAGTGCTGGCGCAACGAGTATTGTTCATGAGGGAAGATTTAGTGCAAAAGAATGGTATGGTATTATTGATAAACATAAAGTTTCGATTTGGTATACTGCACCTACGGCAATTCGTATGTTGATGAAAGAAGGTGTTGATGAATTAAAAAGTTTTGACTTCTCATCATTACGTTATCTGTGCAGTGTTGGAGAGCCTCTTAATCCTGAAGCTATTAAGTGGAGTTTAGATAATTTAGGTCTACCTTTCCATGATAATTATTGGCAAACTGAAACTGGAGGAATTGTTATTGCAAATTATCCTAACATGCCTATCAAACCAGGTTCTATGGGTAAACCATTTCCAGGGATACATGCTGCAATTGTCGACGAAGATTTCAACGAACTTCCGCCAGGAGAAGAAGGTAACTTAGTTATGAAACCAGGTTGGCCTTCAATGATGAAAGAAGTTTGGAATAATCCTGAAAAATTTAATGAATATTTCAAAAAGGGTTGGTACATTACGGGTGATCGTGTTAAAGTAGATGAAGATGGTTATTTTTGGTTTGTAGGTAGAGCAGATGATGTAATTAATACTGCAGGTCATCGTGTTGGTCCATTCGAAGTTGAATCCGCATTAATAGAACATCCTGCAGTTTGTGAAGCAGGAGTTATTGGAAAACCAGATAAGCTATTTGGAGAAATAATAAAAGCATTCATAGTCCTGAATAAAGGATACACTCTCAACGACGAGCTTATGGTAGACATAAAAAAGTTCATAAAAAAACATCTGTCAGGTCATGCTTATCCTAAAGAGATTGAAGTCAGGGATTCACTTCCAAAGACAAGGTCTGGCAAAATTGTGCGTCGTCTACTTAAAGCTCAAGAATTAGGGGAAGATACAGGAGATACTTCGACGTTGGATAAAGATTGAGATGGTTGAGTCACAATATAAGTTAAGTTGGGTTGTCTACATATGTGGTTAATCAGATAACTGGCTAAAATAATTGACTAAAACAACTGACTAAAACAACTAACTAAAATAACTAGATAGTTTACATAAATTAATTATAGCTACTCTATTGTTTTACCCCTTACATTCAAAAAAATAAATTGTAAAGGGTAAGTTTTATATATTAGTTCTATTTAATATGTGTGATGGCATATATTTATAAAAAATCAGTTGGAGATAAAGCATATTTTTATCTAAGAATTTCAAAAAGAATTAAAGGTAAAGTTGTTGTTAAAGATGTAGCATACTTAGGGACAGATCCTGCAAAGATTGAATCAGTTCTCAACTCTATTCAACAATATAAATCTGAAATTAGGAAAGGATATAAGTCCATTAAAAAGTTTATTCAATCAAATTATTATCTTGAAAAGGTCAAATCAAAAAAAATCAAATCAAATCCATTTATTGAGGTAAATTTGTTAGGCCTGCTTGAAGCAACAAGATTACACTATTTGGACAATATTCTCAAATTAGATTCTCAATCGTTACAAGATGTATTCAAGCATTTTCTGATAGATTTTGCATTTAATTCAACATCTATTGAAGGTAATACTATCACTTTACAACAAGCGAATAGGTTATTGACTGAAGATATATTGCCTAAGGACAAATCTTTAAGGGAAGTGTATGATTTGCAAAATACCAAAACTGTTTTTTTTGATCTTATGAATTCGAATTCAAGATTGTCTGAAAATTTAGTAATTAAAATTCATGACAAATTACTTGAAAGAATTGATGTAAGAAAAGGGTATCGAAATCATGACATTCGTATTTTTGGTTCGCGTTTTGACGTATCTCCAGTTAAATTCATAAAAACAGATATGGGTTTATTATTCGAATGGTTCAATAAACATAAAAAAAAGTTGCACCCATTCATTCTCGCAGGAATTCTACATCATAAATTAGAAACTATTCACCCATTTGCAGATGGTAATGGTCGTACAGGAAGGATTGTTTTGAATTATTTATTGATGAAAAATAAATACCCTCCATTAATTGTTACTAAAAAAAATAGAAAAAAATATTTGCAGGCATTAAGTTCTGCTGATAAAGCTAATTTAAATTCATCAGATACTAAACATTACAAAAAGCTAATAACTTTTTTAGCAGAAGAACTTATTAAGTCATATTGGGATAATTTTAATGTGTGAGATTAGTATTTATGTAATTTCTTATTGTTTAAAGTCTAGGTTTTATATTTTTTGCAGACAAATAAATTAAAATTCACCCTCTACATCTGATAAATGCTATTGTAAAGGGTATATTCGCACATTAGGCATTGTTTTTAACATTAACAAAAACAAGGTCTGGCAAAATTGTGCGTCGTCTACTTAAAGCTCAAGAATTAGGACAGGATACTGGTGATACTTCGACGCTGGATAAAGATTGATTTGATTAATTGTTAATAATCATTTTTTTTCTTCATTTATTTTTTTATTGTTTTTTTCAGTTAAATTTATATATTTTTCAAAAAATAAATATTTCGAGGTGATATATTATGGCTAAGCTACCTGTGCAAGAGGTTTTAAATTTACCGTCTCCCGAATTTGTTGAGTACTTAAAAAAATTAGCAGATAAAATAAAAAAATATTCTAAACCACCTATAACATCTGGAGTTAGAGATAGGATACGAATCATTAAGGATGCTGCGGCTCACGCAACAGAAGAAATACTTGATAGCAAGTCAGATCTTGGGGAATTGTTTGAAAAGATTTGGCAAAGTTGTTTTGGATTAGAAAGTGCACTTCAAAATAAATTTTATTCTAGGTTAGATGAGTATTTTGGCGAGATTTATCAAAACTCTAGAGAAATAATTCGTCATTTGGATAGAATTGAACGCGACGAAGACAAAATTCACGATCTAGTTAAAGATTTAAAAAAAGCTGTTTAAATTAGTATCTTTTTTATTTTCTTTTTTATTTTTTCCCATTCATCTCAAATATTCAGTGATATCAAGCCCAAATTCTTTCCTAATGGTTTCAATGTGGTCTAAATCTTCTAGTTCTTCTACTTTTTCTAGTTTGCTAAGCTCGCCCTTAGGAATATTTAATCCGCTCCATAAAAAAGGATCTGGCAATTCTAATTCCTCGATATACATTCCTATTGGATGGCCTAAATGTACTCTCGCAACTTTCAATTTATCTTCTAGTTTTTGAATAACAGTGTAGCTGTTCAAACTTCTGCTTAAATCACAACGTAAGTTATCTTCAGAAGCACTTAATGATCTATGACAAATACTTTTTCTAATTAGTAAATTTTTGTCTGGAATAAATTCTTCATTATAGTTGTAGCTTTGACTAAATCTTTGCATTTTATTTTTCCTCCGAGCAATTTAACTCTTTATTTATTTCTTTATTTATCTCATTATACTTCAAATTCTTCCCGCAACAATGTTCTACAGGATACTTCTGTTCATTCTCGCGCATTTTTTGATCAAACCAATAAATTAAATCAATCCCAAGCACATCTGCCATTCGAAGAACTATGTTTAAAACATCTGCAAGTTCTTTTGCAATCTCTTTCTCACATACAAAATCAGATTCTTGCTTAAAACGAAATAGTTCTAACACTTCATTAGCTTCGAGCACAAGAGCAATCGCTAAGTCTTTAGGATTGTGAAACTGTCCCCATTCGCGAACCTCGCTAAACTTTCGCACTCTTTCCATTAAAATATTGATTTCGTTTACCATGTCATTTAGAAAACTCCGGGAGATCATAATATTTATCCCCTCCCTATAAGGGGAAAGTTTTATATAAATAAACAAACAATACTAATTTATTATGCAAATTCCACTACTTACTCCTGGAGAATCTAAAGTTTACAAAGCATTGGTAGAGCTTGGAGAGTCATCAGTTGGAAATATTCTAAAGCAATCAGGAGTATCTCATTCAAAAATTTACGACATTCTAAAACGCCTAGGAGAAAAAGGTCTCGTCAGCACAATTAACCGTCGAGGCAGGCAGTATTTTAGCCCATCGCCGCCATCTGCTTTAAAAAAATTAATAACAGAAGAAAAATCAAAATTAGATCAAACTCAATTATTAATGAATTCTACTATAGAGAAACTAAATGTGAGAAAAAACACATCATCTCCATTATCTCCTTTAACATCTTTTGAAGGATTTAAAGGAATGAAAACAGTGCTTGATAACATAATAGACAATCTAAAAAAAGGAGATGAAATTTTTATCCTCGGAGCTCCAAAAAAAATTGGAGAGCAAGCAGGTGGCTATATTAAAGACTGGCAAAAACGCAGAATAAAAAAGCGTGCTGTCTGTAAAATCATAACGAACAAAGACGCGCCTAGTTGGAATGATAAAACATACTCTTGGTGGAAAAAAAGCAAAAAAGATAAACTCACATTCACTAAACGCTCAGACCAAATAGCGCCTGCATATCTTGTAATCACAAAAACAAGTGTCACAACTATTTATTTTGCAGTAAATATTCTTTCATTTACAGTTGAACATCGAGACATCGCCAAAAGTTATATAGAATTCTTTAAACAGCTTTGGAAAGCTTAAATAACTGATTTATAACTTTTTCTTTAATCAAATTCAAATTACCTAATTCAGGTACACCAATTATTTTAACAGAATCCAATTCACCAATTTCTCGTCGGAGTTTTAACCAATATCCTAAATCTATATCGTGACATCCTGCGCAATTGGACAAGTCAAAATCCTTTAGCTGATTAATATCATCAATAATCATAACTTTATCAATTCCCTTAACAACATCCATAATAATTAAATCTTTTTCAGCTCCCAAATCATCTGGACCATTACATTTAATAAATTCAATACCATTAACATCTGCACAATTAACAATATCATCAACCAGTCTTTTAACAATAGAATCTGCTTTCCAGAATTCATTTCCAAAGCAATAGATTTTCATTTAATTCCTCTGAATTTCATTTTTCAATTTCAACTGCAAATCCTAAATGCACATATATTTTATCACCTATATTTATTGAGGGTAATAATTTCCCAACAACATTTCTCGCAACATTATCAGAATTAATATATTTTACTTTTAAAATTTCTTTTTCTTTACCTATAACTTCTGCAAGTTTAACCTTGCAGACTTCTCTCATTGCAGTAGGATAATTTGCGTATTCTCCCTCGCCTGAGTCGATACATTGATTATGATATTTGTGGAAATATTTTTTAATAATTGACAAATCCCAATAATCTTTTCCAGAATCAAAAGCAAGTTTCTTTATTCTTTCAAATGCGACTTCAAATATTCGTTCTATTTCTTCTCGACTAACATTCACGCCCAATTCTATTTTTTTTTCAAGTGCTTCCCGTTCAGATTCGCTCAATTCTCCTCTTAAAACTTTTGAACTAGTGCAAGGAAATGCGTATCTTAAAAAATATGTTTCAACACTTTCCATTTTGACCCTCTTTCATCGTTTCAATAACTTTCAAAGCAACATCTTCTGCAATCACTTCAACAACAAATCCTCCAGTTACTAAAACATAATCTCCTGGTTTGCAGTTTTCAAGAAGTTTTACTTTTCTTTGTTCGCTAATATAATCTACAATAACACATTCATCTTCAACCATAATTACTTTGCCAGGAATCATCAAACACATAAATATTACCTCAGTTAACCTCTACTTGTTTTAGAATAATTTCTCCACCATCGATCACGCGGGGAAGTCCGCCACATTTCGGACAGTCAAATAGTGCTCCGCCGTGTTTCTTCTCTATAATGTGTGGCTCGCCTTCATATCCGCATATACATTTAACCTTTCCGCGTTTTTCTTCAACAACAACGTCCCAATCTACCATTCCAACAAGTACATCCCTCATTTCATTTGCGGGTAAGTGTCCTAAATCTCCTACTTCTACAACTATTCTAGAAACATAGCCATATGACTTTGCTTTTTCAATTATTTGTTTTGCAATTGTTTGTTCGTGCATATAGTATTAGAAATAGTTCTTCTTTATTAAGTTATTTCATAAACTATTTAAATCTCCTATTCTTAGAATATTTTAATGCCAAAAAAAAGAACTAAAAAACAAGTATCTGTTAAATTATCTAAACATTCATCTAAAAAATCAGCTAAGCATAAACTCGAACCTAAACATGATTCTATTTATACCTATCTTGAGTTTTTCAAAGAATTTTTAACAATTCATAGAAATTTCATTTACGCAGCGTTAGTAGTTTTCATACTTGGTTTTCTCGCAGCATTTATTTTACCAGTTAAACTCAAACTTGAAATGTTTAATCAGCTTGCATTATTGGTGGAGTCTATTCAAACAAATAATAATTTTTTACTTTCATTTAGTATTTTTACAAATAATTTGTATGTTGCTGTTCTTTTCTTCGCATTAGGCTTTACATTTTTCATGCCTTTTATTCTTTTATTTTCTAATGCTGTTGTAATTGGCTTAATGTTTGATTTATCATTTAAACTAGCAGCATTAGATTGGTTTTTTCCACTTAGAACTATTATTGGAATCCTTCCGCACGGTATTTTTGAGATTCCTGCATTAATTTTTTCGTCAGTAATGGGGGTTTTATTATTAACAAAACTCATATTACGAAAACGTTTTCTTCCAAAAAAGTCTTTTTTTGATCTAGTTAAGTTTAATCTTAAGGCATTTATTGAAATAGTTATTGTTCTTCTTTTGATTGCAGCGGTTGTGGAGGTGTTCATCACTGGAAATCTTATTAATCCTTCGGGGTCTTATTTATCTGATGAAGATCTTAGTTTAGATTCTTATCTTATGTCTGAAACTGATTTAATTCAATTAGGAATATCAGATCCTGTTATACTTGATTTAAGTGATTTTTTACAAAGAGGTGATTCTTTTCTTAATAACCCTAGAATTAAGTTTGTTTCAACTATTAGTTTAGTTTACGACGATGAATTATTCAGTCAAGCAAAGCAGTATGCAAATATTTCTTCATTTATGAAGCTAGTAGAATTTGATTATAACTCAACAAAATTTGTTTTATCTCAGCAAGTTGTATCGTTTGATTCAAAATTAGATGCAAACAACTTTGTAAATTACCTTGATTTAGTAGATAGTAAAATTAACATATCTGGCTTATCTTATGAACAACAACCCAACAGTGATTTGACAAAAGTAAACTACAGATCTTTTTCAATTTTTGAGACAACATTTACAAAACCTGTAGACAACAAATTTTTAGTATATTCAATAGCTCTTGAACCTACAAATAAAGAATTAATAGAATTATTATTAGAAAATTATTAGGGTTTTAAATTACGTTTAATTATTAAAATCAAAACTTACTCATTATTTCTACATCAGTATCATTTAGTTCATCATCAGTTAATGCTTTGTCAACTTCTTGATGTAGTGTTTCACCGCTTAAAGAAGGTAGTTGTTCTTGTTTTTCGTTTACGATTTTTGTTTCAGTTGTTGTTTTTATCTCTTCTGTTTTTTTTGGTTCGTCTTTAATCATTAAAGGTTTTTCTGTATTGCTTGTTACTTTCACTTTTCCTTTTTTCTCACCAAAATGGAACCAGTGAAAATGCATCAGCGCAAGTTTTTTAAGAGCAGTATGTAATATTACTAGGATCATCACTGTTGAGAATGTGTATAGTCCGACCATTTTTAGATGAGGTAATAATTGTTGGAAATTAAATCCAAACATTATTGCTTTTTTAAGAGCTAGTTCTATTATCACAAAGGGATTATACATTGCAATTTGTTTTATTGCTTCAGGCATACTCTCTAGAGGAATAATTGCATTGGAAAATAGCATCATTCCGCTAGCAATTGTTATTGATGCGAGTGTTACTGTCTCTTCTGTTTTAAATAAAAATCCTATTAGTATTCCTAAGGTTATGAACATGGTCATTGCTAAAAATATGATTAGTAATACACTTCCTATATTATCTATTATGCCGACGTGGAAGTAAAACATTGCAACACTCAAAAATAGCGCAAGTTGCATTATTAATATGATTATTGTACTTACATAGTTTGCTAGGTTGAATGTGAAATAGTTTGTTGGGCTAATAGCATTTCTAAAAAATGATCTGCTTTTCTTTTCAACCATCATAATCGTGGATGATAATAGTATTCCTGTAATCATTACAACAATTACAACGAGTGTTGGAAATAAGCTATGGAAGTGACTTTTTTGTGTCGTGAGTGGTTCTAGTTTGGATGTTATAGGGCTTACTATTTGTCCTGCTTCTTTTATTTCAATTGCTTGTAGTTTTTCAAGTGCTGTTGTAAGAAGCGCATCTGCGTCATATACTTCTTTTATGACTGTGTCTATTTCTGCAGTAGTATTATCTAGTATAGGCATTATTTCATCGCGTTTTAGACCTACTTGTTTTATTTTTGCTTTTGTTTGATCAAGTTTTGTTTTAACTGTTGAAAATACACTTGTAACATTTGATAGTTCAGATTCAATTTCAGCATATTTCAAATTCATATATTCTTCAGTTTGGTTAAGATGGAGTTGAATGTCTTCTATTTTATCAATAGCAAATCCGATATCTTCTTGGGTTTCATTATCATCAATTGCTGCTTCCAGTGCAGTTAGTTTAATGAGTGCGCTGTTTGCTTTATTTAGTGCGTTTTTAATGTCTCCTGCTGCTTTCTTTTTCATCATCATTGCTTGATCTAAAACATCATCTGCATTTTGATTAGCATCAGAAAAATCTATTGCATTAAAATCTACAGAAATATCTAATTGAGATACATCTTCTTTTGCTTCTAAAACTAGTTCTTTTATTTTATTTTCATGTTCATTAATTATTTTTAATTTAGATTTTGTTTCTGTTATTTTTTCTTCGACAATTATCATTCGTTCTAATAGATCTGTTACTAGTTCTGTTGACAATTCTTCTGTTTTCTCATCAATCTTTGTAGTCATGGCTTCTAGTATGATCCATACTAAATTTATTTGAGTATAATCCATGTAAAACGTTAATTCATTTGTTTTTCCAGGAGTGATTGTCATGTCTGCAGGAAAGACTATACAACTTTGAGATTCTCCCATTTTAACAGAAGTTATACATTCATCTAATGAGTCTTGTTGAATTATTTTGAAGTTTTGTCCTTCCATTTTTTCTATAGTGCTTTGTGCAAGGTCTGTATAATTTTCTGAGTAAATAGATGCAGTTAGTAAAAATGCTGAACTATTGCTAAATGCGAGACCTAGAAGACAAACTAGTAGTAGGGGACCTATAAATATTATTAATGCAGACATTTTGCTTCGTAGCAAAAGTTGAAAGTTCTTTTGTATTATTCTTAATAGTTTTAACATTTTTTTTAGTTTTTTATCATTTTTCATTTTCGCATTACTGCGGCAGTTCGTCAAATTCTATGAATTTGAAATGACGAAAACAAGCTGCATAAATCGCTTGTTTTCTGATAACATATCAGTAACTCATTTCACTCGTCGCTGAAATTATCAAAGTTTTGCTTTGAACTTCTTGAACAATTGTTCAACCAGATGCCAAGGCAGTAATGCTTTTTATTTGGTTGTTATTAATTCAAATATTTCTTTTAATGTAGGTTCTTTTAAATCTAAAGATACTATTTTTTCTTTTGAGTTATTTATTATTTGAATTATTTTTGGAAGTATTTTTTGACCTTCGGGAGTGTAAAGAATTAGCACGCCTTCTTGTTCTTCAATTTTTATAATTTTCAAACGTGCTTTTTTGAATTTTTCTGTTAGTTTTTCGTAATTTCCTGATGTTGTTTGAAGGTGTATTTCTTGGTTTCTTGCAAATATTCCTTTTAGTTCTTCTAATGTGCCATACCCTAAAACTCTGTGGTCGTGTATCACTGCAATTTTTGTGCACATGTGTTCTATTTCATCTAGTAAGTGTGAACTTAGAATAATTGTTGTACCTCTTTTTGCAATTGCATGTAGTAGTTTCCACATTTGTTTTCTAATTACAGGATCTAAATCTGCAGTTGGCTCGTCTAAGAATAAAATCTTTGGATTATGAATTAAACTACATCCAATATCTAATCTTTTTTGCATTCCTCCGCTAAGTCTTGAGGCTAGTGTATCACGGTCAGTTTCTAGTCCTATAACATTTAGTAATGATTCTACTCTAATTTTTAGTTCTTTGGTTGGCACGTGGTATAGTGTCCCATAGAATTTTAGATTTTCTTCTGTGGTTAGGTGTTCATAAAATGAGGGCATTTGCGCGTTATAGCCGTATAAGTTTTTTATTTTGTTTTGGTTAAAGAATTTAAACACAGATCTGTATTTTTCAGTTTTTCTTCCATTTTTAGTTTGTTTAATAAGATATTCAACATCTCCGTTTGTCGCTTTTATGAATCCAATCATTAATTGAAATAATGTTGTTTTTCCACTTCCGCTCATTCCAACTACTCCAAATATATCGCCAGGGTTTACTTCTAAATTTACATTGTTAAGAACTACTTTTTTGCGATATTTTTTTCCTAGATTTGTTACTTTTATAATGGGTTTATCTTTTGAATATAATTCTTTTTCTAGGTCGATTCCAAAATCGTTTTTGTCTTCAGGTTTTTCAGAGGTATCAGTTTTTTCTTCTGGTTCAATTGCTTCTTCAAGGTTCAGATCTTCTAATTCTTCATCAGAGTTATTTTTGAATTTTCTTTTAGTGTGTTTAGAATTAGTTTTTGATTTAACAGATTTCTTTATTTTTTTAGAGGATTTTCTAACTACTTTTGTTTTCTTTTTCACCTTTTTTTTTGTCGCTCCTTTCTCATGAGCCTTTTTAACCCCTTTTTTCTTCAATTTTGTACTCATTTATAACTATCAACTCTATTTAATTTATAAATTTGATTGACCACGTTTTAGTAAATATATTATAAAATGTATTTTTAATAAGATATAATAGGATATTATACTATTTATACTTATTATCTTACTATTTGCAATTATTACAAATATTAAATTTATTTTAATTATTACGATTTATTACGCTTATTTACACTTATTACAATTAAATAGCATTATTGTATAATAATAGTATTATTGTATAATATATGTGCTGTGACTAAGAATTGACCAAGAATTTCGCACAATATTTATAAATAATCTCGATTTCAAACTGATCATGGTACTAGAAAAACTAGGTTCATCATTGAAGAACACATTATCAAAGATTTCTAAAGCGGTTTTTGTAGATGAAAAACTAATCAACGAACTTGTTAAAGATATTCAAAGAGCCCTTTTACATGCAGATGTTAATGTTAAAATGGTTTTTAAGCTTAGTAAGCAGATAAAAGATAGAATTTTAAAGGAAGATACTCCTTCAGGACTTACTAAAAAAGAATTTCTAATTAAGATTGTTTATGAAGAACTTGTGAATTTTTTGGGAGAACACGAATCCAAAATCGAAATCAAAAAAAAGCCAACTACTATTATGCTTGTTGGTTTATTTGGTCATGGTAAGACAACAACTTCTGGAAAACTTGCTAAGTATTATCAAAAGAGAGGTCATAAAGTTGCGTTAATATCCACAGATACTTGGCGTCCTGCTGCATTCAAACAGCTTGAACAACTTGGATCTCAAATTAAAGTTCCTGTTTTTGGAAATCCGCAGCTTGGAGATCCTGTAAAAATTTACAAAGAGTTTGAAGATGAACTCAAAAAATTTGATATAGTAATTGTTGATACTGCTGGACGTGATGCACTTTCAGATGATTTAATCGAAGAATTAAATCAAATTTCTAAAACAGTAAATGCTGACGAGAGATTGTTAATTATTGGTGGTGATGTAGGTCAAGCTGCAGAAAAACAAGCTCAGACTTTCCACGATACTTGTAATGTTACGGGAGTTGTTATGACTAAGCTCGAGGGTACTGCTAAAGGTGGTGGTTCTTTGGCTGCGTGTTCTGTTACTGGCGCTAAGGTTAAATTTATTGGTGTTGGTGAAAAAATTGATGATCTTGAAACTTTTTCTCCTGAACGTTTTGTTGGAAAACTTCTTGGGATGGGAGACCTTGAAGGTTTACTTGAAAAAGCAAGAGATGCAATTTCGGACGATGAAGCTCAAGATATGAGTAAAAAACTTGTTAAGGGAGAATTTAATTTAATTGATCTTCACGATCAGATGAAAGCAATGTCTAAGATGGGTTCATTAGGAAAAATTATGGATATGATTCCTGGATTTGGTCAGTTTAATATTCCTAAAGATATGTTAAAGGGTCAAGAGGACAAACTTGAAATTTGGAAATATATTATGAGTTCTATGACTAAAGAAGAACTCGAAGATCCTGAGGCTGTTATGACTCCAGGTAGAGTAGCGCGTATTGCAAAAGGTAGTGGAACAACTGTTTCAGAAGTACGAGAACTTGTAAAACAATATCGTCAGAGTAAAAAATTAATGAAGGCAATGTCTGGAAAAGCAGGTTCTCCTGATCAAATGGAGAAAATGGTTAAGCGAATGGGACCGGGTGGTTTGCTGGGCGGTATGAAGGGCATGAAAGGCATGGGCAAAATGAAACGTAAAGTGTATAAGTAAATTCTCAATCACCAATAACTTAATATTCTTAAAAAACTATCAATTAATTATGCTTAAAGATTCTAAACTAAACAATGCTAATATAATTAAACCTGTTGATGTTTATGTGGCGCCTGATTCTCTTAATTATTGGTGGGGAATTCATGGTTGGCAAGAAACTAACTGGGAAGATATTGTTGTTTATTTTAAAAACGTAGATGGGAATTTAGATTTTTTTTCTACTGATATTTTAACAAAAAATTATTTTAATGTTAATCAGAAGAATAAAGATTTGGCAGAGGGTGTACTTTCTGAAGCAAATATGTTTAATAAGAGTTTGGATCAACTTTTAAGCTGTAATAAAATTCTTTATGCTTATTGTTATGATGATCTAGAGGACGAGGATTTTTATCAAGTGGATTTTGATGCTCCTAAAAATGAATTAGGAATTAAACCAAGATATATTAGTATGTTTCATCCAGCAGATAATATAAATTTTAGTGTTGTAAACGAATGTGTTTCTAAATATTGTAAAGATTATTTTAATTTGCCATTTACAAAAGTTAGATATTTTAAAAAACCAAAAAAAACACATATGAGAAAAGAATACAATAAATATCTTAATGAGTTAAAAACTTGGAAGGAAAATGCAAAAAAAGGAATAAAATTAAAACTTATGTTAATTCCTGGGGCTATTAATGATATTTATGGTGCAGGTTTTGTTGAGTCTATCGAAGAAGAAGCCCGCTGTAAGATAGAGTATGGTTTTAGGAAAGATGGAGCTACTTATGTTAAATTTACAGACGGTCGAGAAAAAATGGTTCACGCACCAAAACTCAAAATAGTTGAATAAAATTCATCAGAATAACGAAAAATTAATAACTATCAAAGTTCTATAATATCTTGATAACATGACTAATATAATTGATGAAAAAGAATTTGTAAAATTTAAAAAGAAAAAATCAGAAGTTCATGATTTGAATAAAGAAGAATCTGACTTATACGATTACGACGAGAATTCTGACCTTCCAGTAATTGAAAAAAAAGTTAAACAAAAAAAGATAAGAACTTAATTATTATTTTAATTTGTTAATTAGAAGTTGATATATTAAATCATATTAATCAATTGAATTATTCTATTAACTGCGCGGGTTGTAGTTTTGTCGATTCCTTTTTCTGCTTTCTTTTGATATCTGTCTTTTGTTCTCATTAGTTGATATTGTCTTCTTTCTTGACGAGTTTGTTTATCCATTCGCAAATATCGTTCAGCTTCATGATGTAATACATTAAGTGCTTTTTTTACAAGTCTTATTTGTTTTCCATATGCTTGGGATTTTCCTGCTGCAACATTAGCTAAAAACTCTGCAGATGTTTTCCCTTCTGCACGAGTAACTCCTCTAAAAACTTCTCCTAAATAGTGTGCATCACTTCCACCACATTGAGGTTTATTATATTTTGTAGCTAAATCTCGTGCGCGAATATTATCTTTTTTTGTATTAAACGCATTAAACACTTCTATAAAATCTGCTTCATTAATGAGTTCTTCTGAAAAATTATCTTCTAGTGCTCCATTCCAAGTTCCTTTTGTGTATGGGTGTGGAATCGACATGTAGCCATTATATTTTCTCGCAGTCTTTATCAGTTCTGTAGTTTCTAAATCTAGTTTTGAAAATGTTGCTTCTTGGGTCATATAAGGTTTTATTTCCAAATAGAATTTTTTTAGATCTTTTGTATTTGTAAAATAAAAACAAAGATGTGTCATTTCTTTTGTGTCTACTTCAATTCCTGGAATAGAAAATACTGATCTGTATCGTGCAATATCTAGTGCTCCTTTTATTTCATTATGATCTGTAATCGCAACACCCATTCCTGTGCGTTTACATTTATCAACTATTTTTTTAATTGAGGTATTTGAATCATGAGAATATTGTGTATGGACATGCATATCTACTTCTATTAAATTATCAAATTCATTATCTTCCAATTTAGTTTCAAGAGTCTCAGTCGATTCTTGTTTCAATCGTTTTTTGGATTTTCGTTTAGTTTTCTTTGGCATTATTAACACATCAATATTAGTAAATTTAGCAAATCAATCTAGTTAGTTTAAATGTATAAATAGATATAAAATATCACAAATCACCCTTTTCGTGTACTTCAGAACCAATTATGCATGTCGCATTTTTAAGTCTTTCGATCTTTTTTTGCTTTTTTCAGGAAAATATGGGATATAATTAGTGCAATTCCTGCAATTATCATGAATATACTCAGCCATTGTCCTGTTCTAATGCCCCAGAGCATATTGTCCAATTTAAAGAAATCTACTATTATTCTTAAAACACCATATCCTATTAAGAAATTAATAGATAGCCATTTGCTACCAAAAAATGTTTTTAAGCGGTCTCGATTTAAGTAAATAAGCACTCCTAACCATACAACAAGAATCAGATGTGAAATAAATGCATATACTGCATATGGATGTCTGCACACAGAATCATATCCAACATAAACAGCACACCATGCTCCATTAAATTTTGTCCCTATCAATTCTCCGTTTACTAAGTTTCCTAATCTGCCCAGCATCAAAGATCCTATTGCTACAATTGATATTGCATCAAGTATTTTCCAAAACTTTATTTTATGTTTCCAACAAAAAATTCCTACTGCGATAAATGTTCCAATTAATCCTCCGTGAAAACTCATTCCTCCGTGCCAGATTCTAAAAATTTCTAATGGGTCACTTAACAAAACACTGGGCATGTAAAATATGAATTCAAAAAGTCGAGAGCCAACAATTACTCCTATCATCAAATAAAGTAAAAAGTCTTCTGCAGTTTTATGATCAAATTCTTTAATCCATTTTTTATTACCTATATAGCGCAACCATAAATAAGCAATCACAAATCCTAGAATGTAAATTAAACTATACCACCTAAGTTCAAATGCGCCAATCCTAAACACTGCAGGATCAAAATTTATATACCACATAATTTTAGAATAGTATTTTAAATTGTTATAAATATTTCTATTTTGTTAGATGAACTTTTTGTACTATTTTCATTTATTGTTGATTCCCAACAACTAAAACCTGCGGACAAAACTTCAGATGATTTCTCAAAGAAATTATCGATTTTGACAAAGTGTTAGAATCTATTGTTTTAATCAGTCCATCCCATGGATCGAATATTTTATAATTCTCACCAATTCTACTGAGTAATGTAATAAAGTGTGGTGCGTGAGATATTTTAAATAATTGATAAGCATCTAAATAAAGAATTAAACTTCCATTTAACAATAATTTATCAATAAGTTTTAAATTTATTTTTTCAACTTTATTTTCTATAGCATCATCTGTTTTAAACTCAATTATCCAATCATAAAATATCCTATTATCAATTAACCTTGACACATTTACACTAAAATTCTTAACAATATAATCTAAATGACCTAAAACAAAATCATCTTTGCTATGTTTCATAGAATAATTTATTAATTCTAATTCTTTTTTCTGAGTTATCTTAACAGATTTTATTTTATCTACTGCTTGAAGTAAACTACACGCAAGACATGTTTCATATGTTGTTTGAGTATATTTTTGAATCATTCTTTTTTTTCTTTTCATCTCACATGTATTTCAACAATATCTTCGTCTTTTAGTTTGTGTTTTAGCATGAGTATTTGTCCGCCAAATTTAGAACTAGGCCCCCATACTTTTGCAAATTTAAATTGTTTTACAAAGTCTTTGTGTAGTTTATGGCACATATCTCTTATAGTCATTCCATCTTTTAATATTAGAGGTTCTTTAAGATCTGCAGGTTTACCTGCTTCTTTACAATAAATTCGAATGTAATTCATTTTTTGAAATATTATTTCTTTTAATATTTCAGTATTTAATTCTGTTTGAGCACTTATGCAGATGTCAGGTTTTATTTCCTTTTTTATTTCTTCTAATCTTTCAGAACTAACTAAGTCTATTTTATTTAGTACAACAACTCCTGGAATATATATTTTATTTCGTTCAATAACATCAATAAATTGATCTGCAGTTATTGGAGTTCTAATTAGAACTTCAGCATTACTTATTCTAAATTCTTTACATATAGCAACAATTGTTTCATCTTTTAGTTCGGGAAGTTTAACTGTTTTTCCAATTCTTATTCCGTTTTTTATTTTTTTACGAATCCGAACATCTGGTTTTTCTTGATTTAGTCTTACACGCGCATCGTATATTTCTTTTTGTATTACAGGGTATGCATCAGGTCTTAATACATCAACAATCATTAAAACCATGTCTGCATTTTGTATTACTGACAGTACTTCTTTTCCTCGACCTCTGCCAGAAGCCGCGCCACGTACAATTCCTGGAACATCTAAAATTTGTATTTTTGCATGTTTGTATTCGAGAAGTCCAGGTATAACATCTAGTGTTGTAAATTCATAGTCGCCTACAGGACTGTTTGCATTGGTAATTACATTTAGGATACTGCTTTTTCCAGCACTTGGAAAACCAACCATGATCGCACTTCCGTCTCCACTTCTTTTGATATTATATCCTTCTGTGCGAGGTCCTTTTTTCCCTCTTGCAACTTGGCGTTCTTTTAGCATAGCTATTTTCGCCTTTAGAAGTCCAATTGAGTGCTGCGTTCTTTTGTTATATTTTGTTTTACGCAGCTCGTCTTCATACTCTTTTATTCTATCTAAGTAGTCTGCCATATCTATTATAAAAAATCAATACTTTTATAAATATATCTCTTCTATTATCGATTCGATGGCTATGCAAGAAGAATTGAATTTATTGGTTGATACCTTGTATGAATATACTCAATTACACATTTTTCGTTTTGTAAGTAAATTTGTTGTGGCAATTGTAATTTTGCTCATAGGATTTATTCTTGGTAGATTTTTGGGCAAGGTTGTTTACAAATTATTACATTCTTTTCAGCTTAATGAGGGTTTGAATAAATTAGGTGGAATGCAATTTCAGGCTGAAGAACTCGCAGAAGGTTTTACAACTTATTTTATTTATTTTATTACAGTGGTTATGGTTTTGCAACAAATGGGTATTGCAACTACTATTTTAAATATGATTGCAGGGGCAGTTATTTTGATAATTATTCTTTCGACTTTTCTTGGAATTAAAGATTTTATTCCTAATGCTATGGCAGGTCTTGTAATTCAAAGTAAAAAAGTAATTAGAGAAGGTGAGACAATTAAAGTTAAGGGCATGCAAGGCAAAATAATTCACATCTCGCTCGTTGAAACTAAGTTGGAAACAAATGAGGGTGATATAATTTTTGTACCTAATTCAGTGATCACAAGAACGTCTATTATTAAAGTAAAGGTTGATAAAAAACCCTCTAAAAAAATAAAGAAATAAATTTCTAAGAACAAAAAGTAATTTACTTTTTTTTGCATTTATTATTATTATTATTATTATTCGCTATTGAGGAATATATAACCTATGCTAAACATTGCTGCAATTCCAAAAGAAATAACAAATGGCATAAACCCTATGTAGAATATTAATAAAATAATTGGCATTAATATTATTCTGCTCAAGTTAAATACTATTTCGCGCCATACAATAAATTTAAAATATCCTTCACGTATGGCAAGGTCATATGTTTGTGCCGACCAAGGAACATGAACTATTTTTTCACTTATGTTTTTGTATGAATCAATTACTAGTACCATAAATGCACTATTTGCAAATATTCTCCCAACCCATGCAAAAAAGTAAAGTATTGTTCCAAATTTAAGTATTTTCAGTTTGCTGTATTTGTCAGTTATTCGTCCAGCAAAATAAAAAACAACTACTGATATGAGCATGGAGATCATTACAACTAATCCTGTTTTTTGAACTGTTATTAGTATGATTATCAAAAATATTGGCCATATTATTCTTCCAATTATTGATTCCATGGCATATCCTGTAAAGCTAATAATATTTCCTATTTCTTTTTTAGATATACTTTCGCAGTATAGATCTTTTATTCCAAAGTCTATTGGTTCGTGTTTATCTTTTGTCCAAAATAAGGGAGTCATAGCAAGTAGTAAAATTCCTGCACCTATTAAGTAAAGAACTGTAAATCCGTAGTATGCTGCAATAAGCCCGCCTATTAGCGGAGCAATTAAACTCATTAATGTTGTTATTATTCCTATGAATGAAATTTCTTCTCCTCGTTCTTTGCGCTCTGAATGAGTTATAAAATTTAAATGGTATCCGTAGTTGTACAATACTCTTGCCATTGAAAGAATTAAGGGGAGTACATAAAACAGCCATCCGTGAGTTTCAACAAATCTTAATCCTAGGTAATAAACAATAAAAAATGGTGTCGACCATAAAAGAGAATGTTTTACTCCTATTTTTGAAACTAGTTTTGCTCCAGGATATGAAAACGCTAAAAATCCTGCTGCATTAATTATATAAAATAGAATTATTGAATAAATTGGATATCCTAATTGATATAAAAATATTGGAATGAATATGCTTATGAGTGATTCGCCAAATGTTCTAATAGCAATAGATAAATAAAATTCATTTAATTCTTTGTTTTGAAAAAAATGATGTAAGTGTGAATGGCTTAAATGAGACATATGACCTTGTTGTTTTTTCATCATTTAAATATTTTTAGGAAATACTAGTAAGTAATTCCAAAAAGCTCTTCTCTAACCTGTTCTAAAAATCCCTGCAAAAATTCTGTTCTTTTTTCTGCTATCTCTCGTGCAGTTTTTGTATTCATTCTATCTTTTGCAATTAGTAATCTATCATAAAATAAATCCATTCCAAATCTTCTGCTGTCAGGAATTCTTTTTTTGCAAAATGGATCGCCATCATGATAAAATTTTCGTTTCATTTGTCCTGTTGATGAAAATGTTCTCATCACTCCAATGGCTCCTGTAACTTCTAGTTTATCAGCATCTTGAATGATTTTTGATTCAATCATTTTGGGTTTTATTCCTTTTCTAAATGAATGTTCTCTTATTACTTGCATAACTCTAATTATTTTATCAGAAGAGTATTCATTCACATTTATTAAAATTTTTTTTGCAACTTCTGCACTTTCATCAGACTCGAATTTTGACCTTGGATCATTTTTTGGATATACAACTATATCATGAAACAGTGCTGCAGGTATAATAATCTCAAGATCTCCTCCTTCGCATGAAGCAATTCTTTCAGCATTTTTCAAAACACGTAGTGCATGAGTAAAATCGTGTGATGAATCAGTTCCATTTATTTTTTCCATAGCTATTGCTATTAATCTGTTTTTTAGTTCTTTCATTTTTTATCTCCATTCTCTAAATCCATCATCCCAATAAATGTCATTCCATTTTTCAAAATCAATCCCCCATTCAGTTGGATAAAAGTTATCATTAAATATTTCATTAGGGGAGTCGCTGTGTGCATAATGATCATATTTTGAAATTAGTTTTGCCAGATTTTCAGTTGCTGTTTCAAACGCTTCATCATCAGAAATATTATTCAACTTTAGATCGCCGTATTGATCCATTGCATGATATGTATATAAGTCTAAAAGCATATCTTCATCTTCTCCAAGATCGCAATCAACATCATTAATAGAAGCTACTTGCTTTTCACTATGGTAATTCAGTGAATGAGATTTTTTAGTACCTAATGTTTCTTCAATCATAACAAGTACTTCTGAACAAAACTCTTGCAACTTTGTATTCAAATCAGTTTTTTCCAAAAGCGAATAAATGCGTTCGTAACATTCACCAATATATTTTTCTTTAACTTGTTTATTCTGCTTTTTTTCAAGATAATTTTGTTTGTTTTTATCAAACTCAGATATTGCATTTATTAGTCCATTCATTTTAATCACCAGTTACAAAAATAATTTACCCCTGCTCATTATTTAACTTTGCTGACAAATAAGTTGAAATAATTACAAATAACTACAATTATGTGAATTAATTTGTATTTTTTAGCAAATTTTATATAGTAAGCCCCTATACTGCGCATCATGAGAAATTTAAATTTATCAGAACGTAAAGTACTTTCTATATTGGAAGAAGACTGTCGTATTTCTGCATCAAAAATTGCAAAGCAAACTAATCTTTCGCCAGAAGGAGTAATCAAAGTAATAAAGAGATTACAAAACAATAAAATCCTTGCTAAATTCAAAACTAAAATAAGTTATTCTAGAATGGGTTATACTCTTCTTCCAGTAAACATAAAATTAAAAAAAGTAAATAAAGATATAATTAAACGAATTAAAGCAACAATAAAACAGCATAAAAGTTTTACATGGTATAAATTCTGCGAAGGAGAATATGATTTAATGTTGAGTTTTAAGATTGGTTCTGCAGCAGACAGATCAGACATGAACAATTTAATATCTAAACTTTCAGATCTTATTGCAGAAAAAGAAGTATCTGTAGTTCTAAGTGCTTTTGAGATTTGTAAATCATTTCTTGATCAAAAGCATAAGAATAAAATTTTTAAGACATTAGATCACACAGAAAAACCAATCGATCTTTCGCAAGAGGATCATAAACTTATTAATTTGCTTAGAAAAAATTCTAGAGAATCAGTTTTAACTCTCGCAAATAAACTTAATTCAACTGCTCGAAAAGTAATGGTTCAATTAAAACGTTTGGAAAAAGCAGGAGTAATATCTGGATTCAAATCTAAAATAAACATGACAATATTAAATTATCAACCGTGCATCGCATTAATGACTTTGGGAGAATGCACAGATAATGATTTTAAAAAATTTATTTCTTATTGTCGATATGCTCCAGGGATTCATTATTTCCTTCATCAAATTGGCAGGTATGATGTTGAGCTTACTATCGACTCAAAATCATTAGAAGATCTTTATAATTTAGTTGATGACATGAGAAATAAATTTCCATTCATAAATAAAATTACAACATTGATTGCAAAAGAAGTATTTTAAAAATTATTCAATTAAGAGCTATTGCTGATTTTTAGTGGTTGTATATTCTTGGATCATGTTTTGAGAAACTAATTGTTCTTCAACCATTCTCTTTGTTTTTTCCTCTACTGTCATAAAACTTTTTTTCTGTTTAAAGTGTTTGTTTAACATTTTACAATTTTCTTCTAAATTATGATTTAATGTATCATTTTCTAAAACTTTACCTGAAGACATCATCTCTTTTGCTCGAATAATATCTTCATCTGTTTCATAAATTATGATTTGGATATTGTGATGAGTGAGATTAAGTGCAGTTGTTCTGTGGCTACCATCCAACATAAAGTATTCTGCAAAAGGATTTTCTTTTTCAAATTGTTCAAACTCTTCTCTTAACTCAGGATCTAAATATTTTTTTGCTATTTCTTTTTTTATTACTGGAATTAAAGCTAGTTCACTACCTTGTCTACATTTGTTAAAATAGGATTCTAATTTATCTGCTCTATGTACTGGATAATCATTTAATGTAATTAATTGATTAGGTTTTATTTCTATTATGTTCATAATAACTAAATAGAATTTTGTTATTTATAAAAATTTAGTAATTTAACATTCAAATCATTTCAAGCAAACTTGCAATATTCCAAATTTGTGTTCTAGTATATGATTGCATGTTTGTATCCTCGCTTATTTCGTCGAGTTCTTGTAGTGCTCTATTAATTCTTATCTGAACATCAGTTTCTTCTTTTAGAATTCCTATTATGTTTTTTACTCTTGCACGTATATTTTTTGGAACAGTACTATCTTCGTTTAAGTCGTCTAATGCACTTATTATGTTTTTAATACGATTGTCTTCCATCTTCTGCCAGTACTATCTTTAGTAAACTTTATTTCATATTATCCATGACTTCTTTTTGTAATTCGCTTGATTTTTCTCGTAGTTTATTTTCTTGTTTTTCTAGCGTCTTTATTCTCAGTTCAGTTGTGGATTTTTTTTGTTCTAGTTCTTTTTTTAAGTCTTCTTTTTTTGATAATACCATTATGTTACCTACTATTTTGTAAGCATTTTCTGTTTTTTCAAGTTCACTTAAAGCAGATTCTATCTCTAGAAGTTGTGTTTGAAACTGTTGTTTTTGTGCAGTGTAAGTTTGCATTGATTGCTCCATCATTTGAAGCTTATTTATTTTTTCTTGTGTTTCTTGTTCAGTCATTTTTTTTTCTGTTCCTTTAATTTATGATATATTGTTAGTATTTGTGTTATTGTGCTTAGTGTTGCGCGCATGGCAGTTGGGTCTTTTGCAGTAACAATAAAAATAATTCCAAAGTCTTTTTTTTGAATTTCAAATTCAGATCTTTCAAACTTTTTTTCTTCAGGTTCAAAAAGTTTGATTAAATTTTCCGAATCAGTTGTTTTAACTTTGAGTTCTGCTGTGTATTCCATTCTAAAAGTTATCTTGCTTTTACTTTTGTGGATACTAGTCTTTGTTTGAATAGAATTTTTGATCCGCAGTACGGACATCTAACTTTTTTTCGTAGATAGTCAGGTCCTACTTTTTTATTGCAATGAAAGCATTTGTATTCTACCATTTTTATGCTGCTACCTCTTCAGCTTCTTCTTCTAGATCTTCTTTTGCTTGTTTTTGAGATTCAATACCTACAACTTCGTAGAGTTCAGGACTATGTTCTACCTTTTTCTCTTTTTGTATTGTATATGCTTTTCCTACGAATTTTGCTTTGCATTTATCACAGAACCAGATTCCTCTACTAACTCGAGTTACTTTAACATAACTACAATAAGGGCATTTATGCGTTTTTCTGCTTTCTTTTTCAATCTTATCGACTTTTAATCTATTTTTTCCGCCGTATCTTGGCCCGAATCGTTTAGAAGGGCTTCTTAATCTTTGTTTTGCCATTTTAACACACTTATAATTATTTTTTCGTTTTTAAAAACTTATAAAGCTTTCTTTTTAATATTTACTGCTTTTAAGTATTTTTTTAAGTGAGAAGCGTCTATTTAAAAATCTTTACTCTTCTACCACTTTTATTTTCTTGGTAGATGCTTCTTCGTTTCTCATATTTACTAAATTGTACTTTGAAATATTCTGCTCTTTTGCCCATTTATTTGCTGCTTCTTCTGTTTTGAAGGTTTTTGGACGTACTTTTTTAATTACTTGTTTCTTCATTGCTTGTATGCTTGCTCTTTTAGATCTGCTTGCCATTTTTTTGTACCTTTATTTTTTCATTTATTGTTTATTTTGAGTATAATGTGGGGCTACGAGGATTTGAACCCCGATTGTATGGTCCCAAACCATAAGTGATACCAAGTTACACCATAGCCCCATAATAGTATGATTCAAACTGGTTTGGTTGTTTTTAAGTGAATTTCCAGCACATATTTAAATGTTCCGACTCATAATATATTACAAAAAAATATTATTTTATCCTATTTTATTCTATTTTTAAGAATTATTTTCATTAGAAACATATTTATACTTTTTAATTTTTGATTAGATTTAATGAAAAAATCATTATTTAATAATGCATTAAGAATTCTTTTATTTACTAATGGTATTGTTTTAATCGCAGGTGCAATGCTTGGTCCAATTTATGCTCTTTTCGTCGAGCAAATAGGTGGAGATTTACTTGATGCTTCTTTAACAGGGGGTATTTTCGCACTTGCTGCAGGATTAACAACTCTGATTGCTGGACGATACGCAGATAAAGCAAAACGTGACGATTTGATTGTTGCAGGTGGTTATCTTATTATGGGTGTTGGTTTTTTACTTATGAACTTTGTTAATTCTATTTGGTTTTTATTTGGAGTTCAGGCATTAATTGGTTTTGCAGAAGCATTTTATTCACCTGCATTTGACGCATTGTACTCACAACACTTGACAAAAAATAAAGCAGGTAGACAATGGGGTGCTTGGGAGTCTCTAAATTATTTTTCTATAGCAATTGGTGCTGTATTCGGAGGATTTGTCGCATCGAAGTTTGGTTTTAATGCTATTTTTATTACTATGGCAATACTTTGTTTTGTGAGTGCGGCGTATATTTGGGTCTTACCTAAGAAACTATTGAATTAAGTAAAAAATAGAATGAAAAAAATTTAATAAAAAATTATTTTTTCTTGCGTTTTCTCAAAACTTTTTTTGTAATTGGCACATCATCCATTCTTAGATTTCCAATTTTTTTGTATGCAATAAAAATAACCAAAACTAATTCTAAAAATATGATTATTGGTCTAATTATTCTATCTAGTGATCCAAATGTTGATGCTGTTCCAAAAAATAATGCAAATGTTCCACCGAGCATAAAGCCAGTTCCAATCCATTCATTTAGATTATTTGTTTGTGCAGGTAAGTATAGTCCAATAAAGATTGCTACTAGCGCAAGCAATGCAGAAATATAAAATACATACTGGTCGTGTGTTTGTCTAGCGAAGTCATACTCTTTGCTGCAGGTATTACATTCATAACTCGTAGGACATCCTTTTGAATCGTAATTAAATTCAATATATCCTTTTTTAGATTCACAAGCATTTTGATCTACATCATTAACATCTATTTCTTGACACACTTCTTGATTTTGAACAAGGGGTGCTACTTTTGGAAAACCTTTTTCTCGACAATAATTATCCCATTCAGGATTTGGATAAAATGCTTCTATTGTAGAAAATACAAGTACTGAAAATAAAACTGCAATCAAAAATATGATTATTATTTTTCTTATGTCTACGATATTAAACACCTCTTTTTTGATTTAATTTAGATAGTTGATTATGTGATTTATTTATCATTTATTTTAAATTATTTAAAATTTATGAATTCAAGATCCAATTTCTTCATATTTGTTAATACCACCGCTAATTTTAAATATCCCTTCTAGTTTTATGTTATAAAATGGCTATTTCAGAAAAAGAGCGATTTAAGCTCAAAAAATTTGTAAAAGAATTGGCTAAGTGTCGAGGTAGACATACTGAGCTTGTTTCAGTTTATGTTCCTGCAGGTTATGATTTGAATGCGATCATTAATCACTTGCAGCAAGAACAAGGTACTGCCTCAAATATTAAATCTAAATCTACTCGAGAAAATGTTATTACTTCTCTTGAGCGTATGATTCAACATTTGCGACTTTTTAAAAAAACGCCACCTAATGGTTTGGCTATTTTTTCAGGTAATGTTGCAGAAAGGGAAGGTCAACAAGATGTTAAAGTTTGGTCTGTTGAACCGCCTGTTCCTTTAAACTTTCGTACTTATCGTTGTGATAAAGAATTTATTATTGAACCTTTACAGGAAATGACTGAGTCTACAGAAATTTATGGTTTGGTTGTTGTTGATCAGCGTGATGCTGCAATTGCAATTTTGAAAGGTAAAGCAATTATTCCTCTTAAAAAAACTCATAGTGAAGTTCCTGGAAAAATGCGTGCGGGAGGACAATCAGCTCCACGTTTTCAGCGTCTAAGACAAGGTGCAATTAAAGATCATTTCAAAAAAGTTGCAGATTATATGAAAGAAAACTTTTTAACAATGAAAGGTTTGAAAGGAATTATTCTTGGCGGTCCTGGAACTACTGTTAATAATTTTTTGAATAAAGATTATATTACTGGTGATGTTAGAAAAAAGATTATTGGAACAAAAGATCTTTCTTATACTGGCGACTTTGGTTTGCAAGAACTCGTCGACAAATCTCAAGATTTGTTAGCAGAAGAAGATATTGCAACTGAAAAAGCATTGATGGGTAAATTTTTTACTCTGCTTTCTACAAAACCTGATATGGTGTCTTATGGTCTTGAGCAAGTTAAAAAAGCACTTAAAATGGGTGCAGTCGATGCCATTTTAGTATCTGAAGTTGCAGATGAAGACATTATTGAAGAATTTGAAATTATTGCAGAGCAACTAGGGTCTAAAGTAGAAATTATCTCGACGGAAACTAGAGAAGGTGTTCAACTTAGAGATATGGGTATGTTTGCCGCACTTCTTAGATATCCTTTGAGAGAATAAGAAATAAAAATTAAATCAGTAAAAAAGAATTAATTATTCTTTCTTGTTTTCATAATGTTTGAGAACATCATAACCCGACCATGCTTTTGCATCTTCTTTTGAAAATCCTAATTTTGCTATGTATTCATAAAGAATATCTATTGATTCTGCTTCTATTTCTAAGAATGTGGGTATTTTTACTTTTTGATTTTCAAGAGTGTCAATTTCAAATCTTACATTATTTATTTTGTAGGATGTTCTATATTTTTTGTCGTAAATTGTTTCTTCAAAACCTAATGCATTAAGAACTGATTTTATTTCTTCATAGCTACCAACAACCACTTCTCGCTCATCCATTATTTTTGCTTTTTCTTGACTGATTTTTTCTTTGTAACCGAGTACCACTCCTTCACTTGTTGATCTTATTCTCAAAAGTTTATTTTCAGCTCTAAGCGAGTTATCAGGATAATCAAAGAAACGGGATTCAACCCAACCATCAAATATTTTTTCTGCACCAAGTTTTTCTAGTTTGCTAATTACATCATCTTGGTTAATTTCTAAGATTTTTACTTCAATTTCATTCATATTTTTAGCATTGATGTTATCATTTATATAATTTAGTGAAGAATCAAAAACAACAACCAATAACTACTAGATAGTAGTCAAAAACCAAAAGATTTATAAATGAGAACCCTATTTCTCTATATAATATTTATAATGAATTATACAGGTATTGAGGTGAGTGTTGAGATTTGTAAACACTTGACAAAATACAGGTTGAATTACTAAAATGGCAAATATTCCTGGAGAAAAACTTGAACACATTCTTGCATTAGCAGAAGTGCTTCATAAGAGAGCTCATCCTAAATCTATTTTTGACGAGTCGGGTAATACATTCGCACAAGATGAAGTTATCGATCGTGCAAAAGAAAGAGGTATTGATGAACAATATGTACAACAGGCAATAGATCGATATGTTGTTTCTAGTCACAGTCATATGAAATTATTGTCAAAACTTGGTGCTCAACCATCATTAAATGCTCTTGTTAAATGTTACGAAGAAGAATTAGTTCCTGTGTTAAAAAAAGCATTTCCAACAGAAGAATTTGTTGTTGGTTGTCCTGATGCTAGAAGTAAAAGTTCTATTAATTTAAATCAGTTTTATGTTTACTCTATTCAAAAAACCAAAACTTTTTTTGGATACAAAAAAAACAAAACAAAAGTTTTAAACATTTCTGTTTTCTATGGTGGAGGAATCACATCGGATAGTGGGAAGAGTTTGAAAGGCAGTAAATCACAACCTAGTATTGCTGTTTCTTATTGGGATGCAAGAGTAATGCTTGCTTGTGAAAATAAATTGGATGAATTAAAAAAAGCATGCGATCCATTTATTGATAAATATTTTGTATTGGCAGAATAAAAAAAATCAAAACAAAAAATAAAAAAATAAACAATAAAAATGACAAATCAAAATAATATTCCTGGAGAAAAACTCGAAAAGATTCTCGCATTAGCAGAGCTTTTTCAACTTCAAGATAAACACAAACCTGTTTTTGATGAATCAGGTAATACATTCACGACTGATGAAGTTGTCGAGCGTGCAAAAGATAAATGCATTCGTGCAAACTATGTAGAAAACGCATGTGCTAAATATTTTGTTTCAACTGATGATTCAATTGAACTTATGAACAAGAATTCTGTAAAACCTTCACTATATTCTTTGTTGAAAATTTATCAATCTGAAGTTTTGCCTGTTCTTAATCAAGCTTTTCCTAATGAAGAATTCGAAATTGACTGTCCGAAAAATAAATCAAATCATTCTGGGTTGAAACAATTTTATGTTTATTCAGTTATAGATTCTAATAGCTTATTTAGGACAAGAAAAATTCGAACACCTTTGTTAAACATTTGTTTTTACTATGGGAATTCTCGTTCGGATACTGATATTGAACTTAAGGGCAGTGAGTCAATTCCTAATATTTCAATTGCATATAGTGATCCTAGGGTTTTTGTTGCATGTGAAAAAAAATTCAATGAACTAAAAAGAAAACTCGAAGATTTTATTGATGCATATACTATCTTAGCAGAATAAAAAAACAAAAATCAAAATAAAAAATAAAAAAATAAACAATAAAAATGACAAATCAAAATAATATTCCTGGAGAAAAACTCGAAAAGATTCTTGCGTTAGCAGAGCTTTTTCAACTTCAAGATAAACACAAACCTGTTTTTGATGAATCGAGTAATACATTTACTTCTGAAGAAGTTATTGAGCGTGCAAAAGATAAAGGCATTCGTGCAAACTATGTAAAACAAGCATTAGCAAAATATGATGTTCCTGGAGAGGATAGTTTAAATTTAATTACTAAATTAGGTGGAACACCGTCTATTAAAAGAATTGTTCATGATTATGGCGATAAATTGTTTCCACTTATTCAATCATCTTTTCCGACCGAGAATTTCGAGATTGAATACGTGGAGCTTAGAGGAGGAAGATCTCACGATCGCATTTACCAATTAGATCTTTTTAGAGTTGAGCGTAAAAAATGGTTTAAAACAAAAAAAAATAGAACTCTTGTTTTCAATGTTTGTTCATTTTACGGGATTGTGCTTGCAGATGATAAAAGAAGAGTGAAGGGTAATAATACTAAACCTAACACGCTTGTAGAATCATTTGATCCTGTAATTCTTAATGCGTGTAGTTCATATCTACTAAAATTAAAAAATAAATGGGAATCACATACTGTTGAGTATCATTTATTAGAGCTTTAAAAAATGACAAACAAAAATAAAAAAATAAACAATAAAAATTAAAAAACAGAAAAAATAAAAAATGACATTAGAATATATTCAAGAAGAAGAAAGATACGCAACACAAGCAGATAAAGAGTTTCCTGATGAAGCTTGGATTAAAAAAATTCCAAAAACAGATCTTCATGTTCATCTAGGTGGAAGTATTAGATTAACTACTTTAATCGATGAGGCAAAAAGACAAGGAATTGACTTGCCGTCAACAGAACCAGATGAACTTAGACAATATGTTGTTCAAACAGATGCAGAATCATTAGAGCAATATCTTGAAGCATTTAAAATTACTGAAAGTGTTATGAAAGATGCAGAGGCATTAAAAAGAGTAGCTTATGAACTCGTAGAGGATGTTGCAGCAGAAAATGGAAAACTGATTGAAGTTAGATATGCTCCGACTAATTATAGAACTGATAAATTAAAACTTTACAAAATTATTGAATCTGTCTTAGAGGGTTTACAAAAAGGCGAAAAAGATTTTGGAGTTCACACAGGTCTTATTATCTGCGGCATTAAAACAGATGTTGAGGCAACAACAGAAGCTGCAAGGGCTACTTTGAATTATATTGATCAGGGTGTTGTGGGTTTTGATATGGCTGGAAAAGAGTATGGTATGCGACCTAAAAATTTCCTAAAAGTTTTACAACCTATTTTTGATTATATGCTTCCATTAACTATTCATGCAGGTGAAGCTTATGGTGCAAAGAGCATTAAAGAGGCAATTAATTATCTTAATGCAAGACGAATTGGACACGGTACAAATATTTTTGAAGATCCAAGACTTGTTAAGTATGCGGTTAGAACGAGACTTCCTTTAGAAATTTGTGTTTCAAGTAATCTTCACACTAAAGCAATTCCTTCTATTGATACTCATCCAATTAGACAGATGATGCGTCGAGGAATTAGATGTTCTCTTAACACAGATAATCGTTTAGTTAGTCATACTAATATTACTAAAGAAATGTTGTTATTAGTATCAGAGCTTGGATTCAGAAAAGGAGATTTGAAAAAACTTGTTAAGGATGGTGTTAAGTCTGCATTTATTGATGATATTGATAGAAAACATATTCTTGATTGCATGGATTCTGAATTTGATAGATTACAGTAATTTTTTTTATTAGCATATTTATTCTTTTTTTTATTCTTATTTTTCTTTTTATATCAATCCAAACATTTTTTAATTCATTCTTTTTCTTCTATTAAATATGTTTAACAAAAAAGGTCATTTACTAGAAAAAGCATTTCTCGAACTTTATCCTAATCGTAGTTTTAATTATACTCCTATTATTCAGTATTCTGGAAGATTTAGAGATTATGGAGGTCATATTGTTCTTGCATTTAATACTTTAACTGTTAAGCTTAGTCGTAAGTGGTATGGGATTTCTGATGAGATTCAAGTAGGATTTATTCAGGAGCTTATGCTTAAACTTTGGCCTATTAAATCTAAGCAAGTTAATACGTTGTATCTTGATTTGTATCATAGTTTTGTAAAAAATCTTCATAAAGCTATTCCTAAAAATAGAACTCATCCAATTTTAGAAAGTTCGTTTAATAGAATTAATGAGCGTTATTTTCTGGGTCTTGCAGAGCGTCCAAATCTTATGTGGTCTAATGCTACTAGAGTTTTTGGAACTTATGATTACAAATCAGATATAATTACTATTAGCAAGATGCTTCTAAATGCAGAACCTGTTCTGTTAGATTATGTTATGTATCATGAACTTCTTCATAAGCAAAGAAAATTTATAAGGTCCGGAACAAAAACAATTTATCATGATAAAAAATTTAAACGTTTAGAAAAAGTTTTTGAAAATCAAGAAGAGATGGAACATAAATTACAAAAATTATCTTTATTAAATTATAAACAGAGGATGGGTAATTCTAATGTTGTTTTAGCGACAAAACCTAAGTCTAAATCTAAATCAAAAACATCTTTTTTCTCAGGTCTTATTGAGTCTATAAAAAATCTTTGAAGTTTTGTTTTTTGTTTTTCGTTTTTTACGTAGTTTCTATTAAATATATTTATAATTAGCACAAGGCATAATATTAATTATTAAACAAAATTGTAAGCAGACGTAATTCACAAAATGGAGGGTTATTGTGTTTTGATAACTGGCAAGTTCATCTGCAGTGCAGCTCGAGCCCACTAAGAATAGTTCAATTAAGGCTGTGCTTCTGCTTTATTATTCCTTTAAATTACTCTACTTGACCTCAAACACCTTCTTTAACACATTAAAAGAAATTTTTTTACTTCTATACCCAAAAAAAGCTCATTTTTAGGAGATCCACCAAAACCTTTATAAAGGTGTTGTGCTTCTAATAGTAAATATTATTATTATTTAATCGGAGGATACAAAAAAAAATGGCTGCAAATCAAAGTAAAAGATTATTGCCTTTAGCGGCAATGGAAAAAATCCTAAAACAATGTGGTGCTGAACGTGTCTCTGATAAGGCGAAGGTTGCTCTTAAAAACGTTATAGAGGACATTGCAGAAGAGATTGCTGAAAATGCTGTTAAGTTAGCTCTTCACGCAGGCAGAAAAACTGTTAAAGCGGGAGATGTTAAATTAGCTGCAAAATAATGCGCATTTTCTTTGCGTTTTTTATTGATTTTTTTTAGCATTCGACTTATCATTTAAAACAAGTACACATTGCTTTGGGAAACTTTATATATTATTTAGAAATTTTTTTAACTTTAAATTAATTTAATTAGAATTTTTGTTATAAATTTAAAAAGGTGTTATTTGATGAAGGGAGAAACAAAAAAAATTGAAGTATCGACTATCCAAAAGGGAAGCTCTATGGTTATAGATGGTCATGCTTGTAAGGTTAATGATGTTCAAACAAGTAGGCCTGGTAAGCACGGTCACGCAAAATGCAGAATAACTGCAACAGGACTTTTAGATGACAAAAAAAGAGTTATTGTAATGCCTGGTCACGATCATGTTGATGTTCCAGTAATTGATAAGCGAAATGCTCAAGTATTATCTATGTCTGGTAAGCATGCTAATGTTATGGATTCAGAAACATTTGAAACATTTGATTTAGAAATTCCTGCTGAGTTAAAAGAAGATATTGTTGAAGGATGTACAATTGTATATTGGATTGTCCTTGACGCACTTGTCATGAAGCAGGTTAAAAACGTGTAACTAAATAATAAAATATTAAATAATAAAATAACAAAATATTAAATAAAATAATAATCAAATTATTATATTCATTAAAAATTTAGAGAAGGTTAGAAAAAATGGTAAAATTCAATGAAGCAGCAGTAAGAATGTTCCAGAATATCTTTATTTGTAAACGGTGTAAACATAAAATTAGAGCACCAAGTCTTAAAGTTGTTCAGGGGAAAATTAGTTGTAGGTTTTGTAAATCTAAATCTTTGAGACCTAAGCGTAAAAAGTAAACTATTAGTAATTATTTACTTGTACTTTTGTAACGCTTCAATTTTTTGAAGTTTAATTTTTTTATCAAAAAAAAAGAGAGGTTGTCCATATGAATTTTTTCGAATCAGGCTGGTTCGTAGCAGCTTTTTATATAACTATAATGTTGCTAGTATTTCTTAATCGTAAAAGATTTATCATCCAACATAAATTTATTGCACTCTATAAAACCAAGTTAGGTCTTAACTTAATGGACACTTGGAGTGAGAAGTATGGAGAGTATTTGAGAGTTCTTGGTTTTATTGGTATTGGTGCAGGTTTTATTGGTTTGATTACCATGCTCGTATTTCTTATTAAGAATCTCGTCGAGCTTGTTATTGTTCCTAATACTCAAAGCGCAGTTTCATTGGTTGTTCCAGGAGTTGCAGTTCCAGGTTCACCAGTTACTATTCCTTTAATTTCTGGTTGGTTAGCATTGTTTCTCGTCGTTGTAGTTCACGAGTTTTCTCATGGAGTTATCGCGCGAGTTCATAAAATTCCTATTTTATCAAGTGGTATTTTCTTTATGGGTCCTTTAATGGGTGCATTTGTTGAACCTGATGAGAAAAAGTTAAAGTCATCAGCGGATACTGCTCAGTATAGTGTTTATGCAGCAGGTCCTTTTTCAAATATGCTTCTTACTTTAGTTTGTATTGGAGTTTTAACATTTTTATTAAATCCTCTTGCAGGTGCAATGGCAGATCCTATGGGTGTTGCTGTGGTTGGCGTTTCTGAAGGTCTTCCTGCAGCGCAGGCAGGTTTAGCAGATGGAATGATTATTACTGAAGTTAATGGAATTCCTGTTCTTAGTGCTGATGAATTTAGTGGTCAACTAAAAAACTTAAAGCCCGGAGAGTCTGTGGAAATTTTAGCAGACCACACAAAACATACTATGGTTGCGGGAAAAAATCCTAAAGATCCAAACTTACCTCATATTGGTATTCTTGTTTCTGGTCAACCTGCAATAGCACTTAAGTATGAAGAGTCTTGGTCGTATAGGGTTTTATTTTGGCTACTTAATGCTTTAATTGAACTTCTTGCAGTTACTGGTCTTTTGAGTCTTGGTATTGGTCTTGCAAACTTACTTCCATTAGGTCCTGTTGACGGTGGTAGAATGATGCAGGTTATGCTTGGTCGTGCTAAAGGAAAGCGCAAAGGCGATTATGTTTGGAAGAAGATTTCTTTTTTCACATTAATGGTGTTGGCAATAAATCTTGCTTGGCCAGTTTTGGCATGGGCTGGTAGATTCTTATTAACACTTTAATTTTTTTATTACTTACTTTTTTTCTTATTTAATTTATTTTCTTAATTTATTCTATTAATCAATTTACTAAACAGGCATCGCCTTCTTCCACATAGTTTCAAAATAATCAGAATGAGCTCGAGATAGTTCTTTATTTTTTATATTTAGAACAATTCTCTCTTCTTTTAATTTTTTATCTTTGATAACTATTTGTGATTCTTCAGAATCTTTGATCAATAAAGAAAATCCACTAAGCGGCAAGTACTTCATTTTAATTCCTGCTTTTTTTAATTCATCAATTATATTTTGGTTTTTATTTTCTCTAATTTCGGTCAGGATAAATTTGCAATCAACACCTCTTTTTACTGCAGCTTTCAGACCATGAATTAAATCTAGTATTGACCTGTCAGTTCCTTTACCAATTAAACATAGTTCTTTTTTAGCTTTCTTTATCAAAACCTTACCTAATTTGTATGATTGTTCTCGTCCTGAATATACTTCAAGCACTTCTTCTTTTTTGTCTGATTCAATCACGCCTATTTTCTTAATTGAATTCAATTCTTTAATGGTTTTCTTTTCAATTTCAATTAATTTTTCCTGGCGAGATTTAACATAAGTTGAAATTGCAATTTCTGGTTCTACTGCTTGAAATACTAATGGTTCTTTTTGAACAATACTTACAAACCCTTTCAAGCGCAAAGTTTCAAGATTTCTATAAATTGATGTTGGTGGAACTCCCGATACTTTTGCCACTTCTTTTCCCAGCATATTTCCTTGCGTAACTAATGCTATGTAGCATTTTGATTCATAGGGACTAAGACCTAGTGCTAGTAGTCTATCAATTCTATACATTTTGTTATTTAGGCTAATCATTAGTAGCTTATTACTAATAGTAGTATTTAAATGTTTCTCTTTGGTTACTGGATAATAACAAATGAACAGGTGAATAAAATGAGCAAGTCAATTAAAAAAAATAAGAACAATAATTCAAACAAATCAAATTCAGAAAAACCAAAAACAGTTTCAATACACAAATTAGACAAAGGATATTCTTTAGATCGTACTAGTTACACATATAGAAAAGTTTCAGAGCATTACTTAATTACTGAATATGAAGTATCTCCTTATGAATTAGATGGAGGAATTACATTTGATAATGTTGTTGAAATCCTTAGTAAAGATAAAGGAACAAGATTTGTAGATCATAGATGTCTTGAATTAATTGTTAATGGTTTTAATCTTAGTTCAGATGATAAAAATGTAGTATTGCGTGATTTTAAAAACAAAACAACTACAACTTTAATTATTAAAAATAAAAAAGTAACAAAGAAACGAAAAACAAAAAAGGAAAAAGAGTTTGAAAAAAATAAAGCAAAACTAGAAGACTTATTAAAAAATATTTATTCTAAACTAGCTTGTATTCAAAAAATAGAAAAAATATATGAACAATCAGACGAGTATGTGTTAATAATAGACACAGATAACGGTTATGCCACAACAAAATTAAATAAATATAATAAATATCCTCTATTACCTAACAATATGTCGCTAAGCACTAATGGAACTTATAATTCTATTTCTTGCGAAGAACAATTTGGCAAATATGTTTTTACAAGAAATGTAACTGAAGATGAAGTTGCAGTTTCTGGTAGATGTGGTTTTACACAAACAGTTGGCATTGAAGACTATATGCGTCCAGATGCGCTCAAAAAGAAATGCTTTGACCTACTCTGCAATTACTTACCTATACAAAATCCTTTAACAATTAAAAAGAATAAAAAACAACAAATTGATTTTTGGATTTATAACAAAGAGTTAGATTCTTGGGCTAAATTTATGCCTCTGCCAAATATAACTGACAACTAAAGATATAAAACTTAAATTTTATATACTCCTCCCATTTCCTTTAATTCATGACAATTTCAGTTATACTTATCGAACCAAAAAACTCAGGTAATGTTGGAGCTATTGCAAGAGTCATGAAAAACTTTGGTTTCTACAACCTCATTCTCGTCAATCCTAAGTGCAATCACCTTTGTCAAACTGCAAGGAATCGTGCTAAGTATGCTCAGGAAGTTCTAACAAAAGCAAAAGTGAGAACATTTAGAATTCTTAACCAATTTGATTATAGAATTGCAACTACTGCACGTCTTGGAACTGATTATAATGTCACGAGATCTCCAATTACTCCTGAATCGCTTGGAACTAAATTTAGAGAACTTAATTTAAACAATTCAAAGATAGCATTAATTATTGGCAGAGAAAGTATAGGTCTAAAAAACGACGAGCTCGAATTATGTGACTTTACAGTTTCGATTCCTTCAGATCCAACTTATCCAACATTAAACATTTCACATTCTGTTGGAATTATTCTCTATGAGTTAAAAAAGCAATTAGATAAACCAAAACTTGGAGATAATATTCGTCCAGTTACAAAAGCTGAGCTCAAACAAATGAATAAGATGATGAATCAAATCATAAAACTTCTTCATTTTACAACTAAAGACAAAATCACCACGCAAAAAAAGGTTTGGAAAAAACTCTTCACAAAAAGTTTTTTATCAAAACGAGAATCTTTTGCATTAATGGGTATGTTTAATAAATTAATATCTGATTTGGAAAAAATAAAAATAAAGAAAAAGAAATAAATTTTATTATTCTTTTTGTTTTCTCATCACAACAAATCCACTAACAGCTAAAACTAGGATTAACATAATTGCATAGTCTGAAAATTCTGGAACACCGCTTTCTTGAAAAATATTAATTATTCTTAGTTGACTACTTTCTTCTAAACTTCCTGCATCAGAAGCAAATAATTGATAATTGTAAGATGCATATGGCAAACTAGCTGTTGAATTTTTTGATTGATTAACATAAAGATTCCACGTACTCAAATCCTCTTTTTTTAAATTTGAGACGTATTGTTGATATATTTCTTCAGGGGATAATGCTCTATCCCAAATTTTTAATTCATCTATTGATCCATTTAAACTGGTTTCACCTTGTAAATATGTATTAAAACCATCATCTGCTATTCTCCCCAGAATTAAATCTCTTGATCCAGTATCAGGAACTCCTGTTGCACTTGTTTTTTGTGCTCTTTGTTGTCCGTCTCCATATATTGTAACTGTGTTTGCATCGTCATCAAAAATTAATACTAGGTGGTACCATTGATTTAAGTTTGGACTTAATCCCCAGGTTGTTTGATAGTTTGTTCCTCCTGATGATTCATATCCTCCTACAATTCCTTCTGTTCCCCACCAGTCTCCATTGTCATATCCTATGAAATAATTGTGATTTTCAGTTGAATCACCAACTTGTCCTTTTCCTAATATTCCCATAAAGTCTTTATCAGAAGAGGTTAGATTTCTAAACTTAACCCACACGCTTATGCTAAATGAGCTAGGAATTCTTAGTTCTAAATCGTCGGAAATTGTGATATAATTATTTGTTTCTGAAAAATCAAATGATCCTGAATATTTTCCTGCAGATGTCCATTCAGCATTTGTTACAGACCCATTATTTGAATGATTTGAGAAATCAACAACATAAGTTGAACTCTCTCCTAAATTGGATTTGTTATCCAAGTTCATAATCAAAACTAAAGAGTTATCATATGCTGTATAATTTGTTCCATCCCAACTATATTTTAGCTCAGTAAGATGTTTTTCTGTAATTGAGACATTAATAGGAACAAACCTTTGGGTTCTGGTAGATCCATTAAGGGGTGTTGGAGAAGAAAAATTAAACAATGGTTCTGTTGCGTCAATCTCCAGACCTCTTAATCCTGATGAACTCAACGAATCCAAATTATCTGTTGCAAACACTTGGTAAGAATATGTCGCATCTTCAAGTCTTGCAGTAGAATTTTTGGTTTGGTTTACAGTTAACTGCCAGTGTGTTGAATCATATTTTTCAAGTTGTAATTGATATTGGTAGAATATCTCCTCATCAGTCAAAGTCGTATTCCATATTTTTACATCATCAATAGATCCGTTTATTAAAAATCCGCCAAGACCTATATCTGAACCAATTGCATATTTATTTGTCGATAATGTAAAATCTGCAGGTGCAGAGTCTTGATATTCTCCATTGACATATATGCTTAAGTGAGTTGAATTGTATGTGCAAGTTGAATAATACCAAACATCTGGTGAGATTTGAAAATTAGAAACTAAATTAGTTGCACTAACATTACCTAGCCAACAAGCAAGATATCCTGTGCTTGTCACGTATGATATTGCGCGAATAGTTTCACCGAATGAAAAGTGATTATATTGATTTCCTAGTTCATCAATTAATATCCAATCACTCATAGTGTATTTATTTGTTGCAGTATTGCTTGTTATTGATCCGCTGATGTAATCGCCAGATCCATCAAAATAATATGCGCCACCATATTTTCCTTCTGCAGTCCACGCTGCATTAGTTACAGTTCCATCATTAGAAAGTCTACTTATATCTGCAACATTACCCTCATCCTCGCCAAGAGCAGATTTATTATTAAGATTCATCATGAGAATTAAATTATTGTCGTATAATGATTGATTGGTTCCATTCCAATTATATGTTATTGTTTTGAGATTTGATTCAACAATGGATGTGTTAATAATAACCAAGTTAGTATTTTCTAGAGAATTATTATTTGGCGTTGGAGAAACAAATGAGACATTTATATTATCGCCCATTGTTGAAACCGCAAGTCCTACTGGTTCAATAAATGGGGAAATAAGTTGAGTCGAGAAAACTAAAAAACCAAAGGTAAGAAAACCAATAGCTAATATGATCCAAGATTTGACAAATAAATTATCTTGAACAGGGTTTTCAACTCGATTCATTTTTGATTTTTTCTTTTTCGATTTTTTTTTGTTAACCATTTTAAAAGACTTTATTTTTTAATTCGAAAAATAATTCGATTTGTAAATCATCGTCGGGTTTAAGTAATTATAGTTGTTTATTAAATGTCCAAATTTTTTCTTAAGTTCATCTAAAAATGCTGTGAATTTATCAAAAGATTCTATTTCTACATCAAATTCAAAATCAGAACCCCCTATGAATTTATCAAAGTACACTACGTTTTTATGTGCTTGAATAAAATTATACATTTGTTTTCTAATCCCTAGATCATTTAAATTGATCATTAATTTATAATAATTGTAACCCATTTCTTGAAAATTCAAATTAACTCTATAACCTAAAATTATTTTTTCTTTTTCTAAATGTTTTATTCTAGCAGCTATTGTTTTAGTTGTCATGTTTAATTTATTTGATAATTCTAATAAAGAAATTCTTGCATTGGATGAAATAAGTTTTATCAATTGTTCATCAGTTTTATCAATTTTATTGTTTCCTCTTTTTGCAATGATTGTTGTTTCTTTTTCGTATTTGTCCATAAGATATTTTCTAGGAAAATGATGGTACTCTAAAAGAATTGCAATTCTTGTTACTTCAACATAAGGTTTGATTTTTTGATATATTTTATCCCAGATTTGATCAAATTCTTCAGGAGTTTTTGTTGATATTAGTAATGATAAATTGATATTTCCTTCAACTTTTGCAACAAGCCAAGCATGTTTATTTTTTATTAAGTCAGAGATTATTTCTTGTTCTTTTTCAAAAGAACTGTCTTTAAATTTTAGATATATGTCGTAAGTAGTGTAGCCAAGATTGTTAACATTAATCAAAGCATTATAGCCAAGAATAATTTTATTTTTTTCTAAAACTTTGATCCTATTTATTACAGAGTTTTTACTCAAACGAATTTTTTTAGCTATCTCTGAATATGAAATTCTTGCATTCTTGTCTAGTTCATGAAGTATTTTTTTATCATTTAAATCAATTTTAATAGACATTGATTAACATTAAGGTAATATTATTTATAAATATTTCCTTTTTGTAGTGTTTTTTAGTAAAATATTATATAATTAGGAATTAATTCCTCTTAGTAAATATCACTCGAGGTGTTAATATGAGTATAAACTTTAGAGAAAAACCAAAAATATACGATAATATAACAGGACTAATTAAACTCATTAAAGAAAGAGAATGTAAATACTGCGAATTAGATTTGGATAAATTAAGGGCGATAGGCGTTACATATAAAGATGAAAAAATAGAAGATGGATATACTTGGAATGATGCGCGATATTATTTTTTATTAGATCCAATACGACTTAAAATGTTTGAAGGACAGAGACTTGGAGTTTTTGAAGAATCAGAAAAAAGCGAAAAAAATGAAAAAACCGAATGTGACTTATTAGTTTTCTTTAGAAAATTTTGGATATCTTTTGGAGGATCTAAATACAAAATAACAAAGAAAAAATTTTGGTCTAAACAAGAGATTTCAGAAGAAATTGATTATCGATATGTGGACGTGGATAGTCCCTTGCCAAATCCAAAAACAGATTATAGAGAACCTCGCTATGAACAAATCCAATATAAACAACCGCAAATAGAGATGATGCCTCATGACAAAAAAGTAATTGCAGTATATCAAAGCGAATTTGAAAAATTAGTGAACTGGTATGAATCTGGTTAGATTAATTTTGATGATTTAAACATAAAGTTAAAATAGTACTTGATATTTAATCATTTAAAATGGATCAAGATTCTATTAATGCACAGTTAGAACCGACGCACTCTAGGCGTTTTTTAATAGGTGTTTTGTTAATCATTATCAGTTTGGTTATGGGAAAACTTGTTCCTCTTATTTACCTTGTAAAGCCTTCTAAACTTAGTTTAATAATTAATGGATCTGTATATGCATTTAGTTGGTTGATTTTATTTGTAGGTGTATATTTGTGTGGTCGGGAAGGACTTGCAACTGCTGAAAGATTGTATTATGATTTTCAGAGAAAGTCAATTAATCAGGTAAAGACTCATACAAAAAAGGGTTATAATCATATTAAGAAACGCACTAAACATAGTTATTCTCATGTTAAAACTAGTGTAAATAAATTTGCTAAACATAAAAAATAATTGTTTTTAATAATTGTTTTTAAAGAATAGAATTCTTACAACTAATATCTATGATTTTTTATTTTTCTTGTTTTTTTTCTGTTTATCTCGGATGATTTACATTATTTTATGAAAATTTAACATGATAAATATTTTTTTTCCAATCAATAATGCCAAACATTAAAAGTTGGTTTTACTTGATACTCCTTAGTTGTTTTTGTGCGCACTCAAACTCCAAAAATTTTACAGGCAGCAATTTAGATCTATTGGGTTTGCTGTAATATTGCATAAAAATTTATGGGGATGTAAATATGATTCAAAAAATTAATAGTTCTTATGAGCTAAATAATAATTTTATTAAACAGGATTTAGCTAGCAAAACAAATTTGAGTATTAAATCGCTAAAGTTGTTGTCCAGTCTAAGAGAAAATTCTAGAGAAAAATTAACATCTATTAGCAAGACTACAAATATTCCTGTTTCAACTTTGTTTGATATTTTAAAAGAACTTCAACATTCTACAATCACAAAGAGCACTGTTCTTTTAAATTTTTCAAAATTAGGGTATCATACTAGGGCTCAAGTATTTATTAAATTAAAAAATGACTCTGCTACTAATACAAATAATAGAGATGAATTAGTGCAGCACTTAAATTGTAATCATTCTGTAAATAATATTTATAAAATAAATAATGGTTGGGATTTTATAATAGAAACTGTTCATAAAAATATCAGGGAACTCGACGAGTGTTTAGATAATTTGAATAAGCGATTTGGAATTCAAAAACAAGAAATTCATTATTTGATTGATGATATTAAACGAGAGGGTTTTAGTGTGGGTGCTAACTTTGCATGATTTATTAGCTAGCTAACATTATTGCAAGTATTGCAGGGCCAAATGTACAACTATAAACATAAACTAGTGCAGATATGATTTTTAATATTTTATATTTTGTTGAAAATTTAAAGAAAAAAAGGTGAGCAGAATCATAAACTGCTTCTGCTCGTTATAGTGTTCTGACTGAATTTAGTTTGTAACTATTATTATTAATTATTTACAACTTTATCAATCACAAATATATAACAGTCTCCATTTGAAAAGTTTATTTGTTCATGAATTCTATCCTTATTTTTTTTATAATTTGGAATTTCTTTATATAAAGATTTGCCATAAGTCTTTTCTCCAATCATTTTTTGTTTATTAAATTCCTTCATTTTTAGTGTGTCTTTAGCAATAAACTCTGCAATATTTTGAATTACAAAGGGGGTGTTATCTTGTGAAGGATAAAAATTTCCTGTAATATGATTTTTACAAGAACCCATAATTACTGGATTCTGAGTTCGTCCTACAACATATCTTTCATTTTGTTGTGCATGTTCGAGATATAATTTAAAAGCACCACTTTTTTGATATTCTTTTTCAACAGCCACACCGTCTAAATACAAAATGTTTTCAGAACCAAATTTAAGTTTCTTTGTTGTTCCAAAGCCAATTATTTGTTCGCCTGATCTGAATAAATATAAATTTTCTGAACCAATGGTGTGATTTTTTACATCCTCATAGGTCATGTCTGATTCAAATGCAGAGCAAGCAATTTTTTTAAACGTGTTGATATCTTCTTCATTATCATAAATTGATTTATCTGTTACTTTTTCTAAGGTGATTTGGTCGTTATAGCTCAATTTATTTGTTACTTCTTCTAATACTATCTGGTTAGTACACTTTGATTCATCAACTACTGTTTCTAATGCCATTTGGGTTGTCATTTTTTCTCTCCACTGTTTGTTTTTTCAGTTTTTATTTTATTTTTTTTATTTATCTCGCCTATTTTTATTTAGTTTTGATTAATGGTCTACAGTTTATTCGGTGAGTTCTTTTAAAGAGAATATCGTGATTTATTTCGGCTATTTTCCGGCCTATTATCGACGGTATTTAAACAAAATAGTGCTTGCTCGAAATCTTTCCGGCAAAATTCAGAAAACCTTTTTTAATCAAATAGTACTTTATTTTTGTTGAAATGAAAAAAACTGACTTTATGATTTTAGAGGATTTAAGACTTGATGCAAGATCGAGCCTTTCTAACATTTCCAAAAAAATAAACATGCCCCCTTCTACTATTTATGATCGAATCAATAAATTTAGAAAATCAAATATTATTACAAGATATACAACATTAATTGATTTTCCCAAGTTAGGTTTTAATCATCATGCAAAAATTGCTCTTAAAGTTAATAGAGATCAAAAAGAAGATCTTTTAAATTTTTTAAATAACCAATCTTGTATTAATTCTTTTCATGAAATTAATCATGGTTTTGATTTTTTCATTGAAACTATTCATGAGGATATTAAGTCTTATTCTGATTTTACAGACAAACTAAAAAATGAATTTGATTTTATCGAATTCAATGAATATCAAGTTACTAATGTAATTAAGACTGAAGTTTTTTCTGTTTAGATTAAATAATTTCTAATTCGGATATCTTCCGACTTTTTCCGAATAAGTTTTTAAAATAATAATGTGTTTTTTAACTTTTATTAACTGGAGGTGTTGGAGGATAAAATGGCTGAAATATACAAAGCTGCTAAAGAGTTAATTGATCAAGTTTATGCTTGTTTAGAAACTGATTTTGGAATTAATTTTGATAAAGATAGAATTGAGATTAGTTTTGATGATAAGTATCATGAGACTGAGAGAAAACATAATTTAAAGAGTATTAAGAATTATGAATTGTTTGGAAACAAAAAAAACAAGAATGAGTCTGTTGAGTCTATTTTAGATAGAATGAGAACTTCTGAAAAATTAGTTGAGGCAGAATATGAAACCTTTCATGGTGGTTGTGCAAGAGCAGTTAAATCTGGAAAAAATATGCGGTATGAAATCACTATTCAATCTATTCCTCAAGAAAAGTTTGAAGAGAAAAAGTCTATGTTTGTAGAGTATATTGCTCATGAGTTAGGTCATATTTTTATGTATGAAAATAAAAAGTCTGCACGTAAAGAAATGAAGTATTGTGGAAAAGTTAATGCATTTAGAGCAGCACTTCTTAAACAATTAGAATTATATAATGATTCTGTTGATTATTTTCAAGAAAAACAGAATTCATTTCAAAGTTATTCTCGAGATTTAGATTTTAAATTGTCCCAAGAAGATATTTTAGCCTCAAATCCTTTGGACAATATTCGAGTTTATTCTTCTTTACTTAATATGAAGAATGTTTCTAAACTATTAAGTATTAGTAATATGAGCAATAAGTTTACAATCGAGAGGAATGAGAGTGATAAAAAGCGTGATGCTATGTTTAATAAACATGTCAAATTAAATCCTGTTGCAAAAGCATATTTTTCTTCTCCTGCAGTAGAAGATTTTCAAAAAATTTTGGATGATGAACATGCAACAAGAGTAAAAGATGCAAAGGAAAAATATGATCCTCATTTTGATAAATTAGCATCATCAATTGATTCGTTTATTGATTCAATGGAACGAACTAAACTAAGATATGATCATTTAAAGGAAAAAAAGCCAAAATTCAAATCGTCTAGTTTTGTAGATGAAGGTTTTTGTACTTATCTTGGTTTGGCAGTTTGTGCGAATTTAACAGAAGAGAAGTTTGGAGATTTGGTTAAATCTAAATTAGAAGGAAATAAATATAATGTAACACTTCTACCTTATACTGGAGGTCTTAGTTTTTTTGCAGGGATTAATAATTTTGCTCTTGCAAAGAAATTAGCACTTAAGCTTAAAGATAATAAAGCACTGGTTAAGTATGCTAAGAGATTAGACAAAAATCTAAAAAGACAAAATAAGTAACTCTTAAATACTTTTATTTCTTTTTTATTTATTATGAACACATCAACTAATCAGGGTGGTTGCCCCTGGCAACGTTATTGAATTCTTATTACTAGTTTCACATATCTCTGATTGTTTCTCATCTATAATAGAAGTTTTTCCATTCTTTTTTTTCTATAATAAGGTCGAGCGTTGGCGTAATTAGACAACCAAAACTAAATAGATCTATCGTCGATAAACAAGGCGATTTTTAAAATTTTTAAAGCACTAATTAGCAACTGCTATGTGCAATTTATAATGAAAAAATAGTATTAAGCGAGGTATAAAAAATGGTATTTACAGATTTATTAAATCAAGAATATTTTAGACATTTAGAGTATAAAAAAGAAAATTGTAAGATTGATTTGATTAGAAATCCGAGTAGTTTTTTTTCAGATTCTGAAAAAGTTAATCTAACTAATTGTTTACTTGCAGTAGCAAGGGATGGTTTTGGCAGCTTAATTCCAAAATCAGAGGTTGAGAATAATTTGTTTCATGCAGATGCAGTTTATTTGATAGAACATCAAAATGAATTTAAGGGTTTTTGTTCTTACAAATTTTTAGATTTTGAAAATCAGAAATTATTGTTTCTAAAAGGTGTTGTGATAAAGCAAGAACTTCAAGATTTAGGTTTGTTTTATGAAATAAACAACAGAGTGTTAAAGCAAAATGAACTTTCAGATACAGAATTTGATTATTTAGTTATGCGAACTCAAAGTCCTGTTGTTTATTCGGCGTCTGAAACGATAGTTAAGAATCTTTATCCATCAAAGGATATTTTGAGTAATCCAACACCTGTTAGCATAGATAAAATAATGGATCATTTTGTTGGTTTGTCAGGACTCACTCAGAAAGATTCTCTTATTCGTGGTTTGTATGGTCGTTGTTTATATGCTAAAACCCCTAAACATAAGAATGCAAATAATCTATTTAATAATATTTTGAGAGTAGATTATGACGCAGGTGATGCTGTTGTTTTGGTTGGTAAATTATAGAAACTAATAAACTATTTTTTTTTTTTATAATTTTGAATAATCTAGTTTTATTTGTGTTTTT